>Ga0302326_10000295_pt1 | contig 144555 bp, 123 predicted proteins | sample Palsa_T0_3_FD_202264 | JGI IMG/M metagenome (GOLD analysis project Ga0302326, IMG submission 202264) | Peat permafrost microbial communities from Stordalen Mire near Abisko, Sweden - Palsa_T0_3 | ecosystem: Environmental > Terrestrial > Soil > Palsa > Peat permafrost | place: Sweden: Abisko... | reverse complement strand
TGCGGGACTCTTCGCGGCCACCTGGAAGACGCACGCGCAACGCGTCACCGCCCGTCGCAACGGCATACCCGCGCTCGCCATACACCTCGAAATCTTTGCGGCTGAACGGCCAGTTCCAGGATGCCTGAATGATTCCCTGGGCCTTCGGGTAATCGAGCAGCACGGTAGCCTGATCGTCCACGTGCTCGTAGATGCGAGGCTTGATGGTTTGGAGCAGAGCGGTAACGGCCACAGGCCGCTGGTTATCCATCATCCAAGTCATCAGATTCGCTCCGTAGCAGCCGAAATCGAACAGAGCACCGGCGCCGTTCTTCACGGGATCGGTAAGCCAGGCGAAGAACTCCGGACCCACGCCGATTTCGCGCGGCCCCTGGTGGCCATCCATCGCCACCATCTTGCGTATGTCGCCGGCGGCATGTTGCGTTTTGAGGAGGTCCCACATGGCTCGATGGCTGGGGTACCAGGTGGTCTCGTAATTCACGATCACGTGAATACTGCCGCGCTTCGCCGCATTCCCGATGGCGCGGGCGTGATCGAGATTCACAGCCAGAGGCTTCTCCATCATCACGTGGATGTGGCGCGCGGCACAGGCTTCTACCACCATGGGATGGTCGTAGGTGTCGGTGAAAGAGGCCACGGCCTCGGGCTTGATGCGGTCCAGCATAGTTGTCAGATCGGTGAAAAAGATCGATTCGGGCAGACCGTAGCGCTGCGCGTAATGCCGTTGCAAGGCGGGATCGGGATCGAAGATTCCGGCGATGGCTACGTCCGGGCGCCGGGTGGCCGCGCGCAGGAAGCCGTCAACGTGGCCGTGAACCAGGCCGGCGATGCACAGCCGGAGTGGCCTGGCGGTAACAGAGACGGCATCTTGCGCCGCTGCCAGGAGCGGCCAGAGCGCGCAGGCGGCGGCCCATTTGAGAAGCATACTCATAAGTAGATTTTGACGCAGGAATGGAGTCATCGGGTGTCCGCCAGCAGCTTGCGGATTTGCATCCAATTCGCGCCGCCGCTTCGCGGTGGGCTTCGGATGTGCCATCTTCAGTTCATGGACGGAACAGCCCTGCGGGTTAACTCCCGACATGACATGCGCGATGGCGTCGTCTTTGCCCGAAGCATCCATTCCTTAAATAATCAGCAGCAACGCGTAGCGGTTAGGCGCGTAGAGAAGGTGCTGCCGCGCACTCAACGCCGTGACGTGTTTAATTTTTGTCTTCATTTCATGTCACCAGCCGCCCCGCCGGGCCGCGTTTGCTTTTACCCACCCTCCGCGTTACACTCGGGGATTCCAAGTTGAAATCCGGGAGACCCAGGGGTCTTTAGTTTGAAACTCGCTCCGGTCGACTACCTTATTCTCGCCCTTTATTTCGCCTTCGTCCTAGGCATAGGTTGGAGGCTCCGCAAAAGGATCTCCTCGAGTGGCGACTTTCTCATGTCGGGCCGGTCCGTGCCTGTGTGGATCACCAGCCTGGCCTTCATCGCGGCCAACCTTGGCGCCGTTGAACTGATCGGCATGGCTGCGTCGGGCGCCAAGTATGGGATCATGACCGCCCATTTCTATTGGCTCGGCGCTATCCCGGCCATGCTCTTTATGGGCATTTTCATGATGCCTTTCTACTATGGCAGCAAGGCGCGTTCCGTGCCGGAGTACCTGAAAATGCGCTTCGACGAGAAGACGCGCGCCTTCAACGCCTTCTCCTTCGCGGTGATGACCATCTTTTCCTCGGGCATCTCTATGTATGCCCTGGGGCTGCTGCTGAAACTGGTGCTGGGCTGGAGTTTCACCGTGTCGGTGCTCGCCTCAGCCGCCATCGTGCTGGCCTATACTTTCCTGGGCGGGCTGACCAGCGCAATATACAATGAGGTCCTGCAATTCCTGCTCATCGCCCTTGGATTCGCCCCGCTGGCTATTTTGTCGGTGATGAAGGCAGGCGGCTGGCATGGTATCGTTTCCCAACTTCCGCCCAATATGACGCACGCCTGGACGTATATGGGCAGCCCCACTGAAAACCCCATGGGCGTCGAAGTCTTCGGCATGGTAGCGGGCCTCGGGTTCGTGCTCTCGTTCGGATACTGGTGTACGAACTTCCTGGTGGTGCAGCGGGCCATGGCTGCCGAATCCATGTCGGCCGCGCGCCGTACGCCGCTGATCGGCACCATTCCGAAGATGTTCCTCCCTTTCATCGTCATCTTGCCCGGCATCGCTGCCGTGGTGCTGGCCAAGATGAATCTGGGGTACTCACTCCCGCTCAAAGCCACCGGCGGCCCGGACTACGATCAGGTGTTGACCACACTGATGACGCAGTTCTATCCGGCAGGTCTGCTGGGCGTCGGCATGACCGGACTGATGGCATCCTTCATGTCCGGCATGGCGGGCAATGTCACTGCGTTCAACACCGTCTGGACCTATGACATTTATCAGAGCTACATTCGCAAAGGTGCTCCGGATCACCACTACCTCACCGTGGGTCGTGTCACTACCGTCGTCGGAGTACTTTTGTCCATCGCGGCAGCTTATCTGGCCACGCGCTACAACAACATCATGGACCTGCTCCAGTTGGTCTTCGGCTGCGTCAATGCGCCTTTGTTCGCCACCTTCCTGCTGGGGATGTTCTGGAAGCGCACCACCCCGAATGGCGCCTTCGCCGGACTGACCAGCGGCACCCTTGCCGCGTTTCTGACCCTCTCGTGTACCGAGGCCGAACGTAAAGGCGGCTGGATCGCCCAGGTACATGCATTTCCCTCTCAGATGGCACAGAACTTCTGGATCGCGATCGTGGCCTTCGCAACCTGTTTTATCGTGTCTGTGATGGTAAGCCTGGTGACGGTCCCGCGCCCGGACAAAGAGATGGAGGGATTAGTCTACGGCCTGACCAAGGTTCCGCACGATGCAACCGCTAAGTGGTACCAGCGGCCGGCGCCCTTGACTGTCTCCGTCGTCGTATTACTCGTCGTACTGAATATCTGGTTTCGATGACATGGACCTGAGAGTGCCTTCGGGCTGGTTTTTTAGTTTGCTCGGCGTCATCCTGGTGGGGATGGGTATCTTCGCGCCTGAAACGCGCGCCGCCCTTACCACGGAGAACGTCAACCTGTACGCCGGCGCATGCCTGCTGGCGTTCGGCCTGTTTCTCCTGCTGTTGGCCTGGCGGGCGGCGAGGCGCAGCACATGATTGATGAATTCCGGCGTCTCTACGGAAGCGCGGAGGGCATCCGTATTTTTCGTGCCCCGGGCCGTGTCAATCTCATAGGCGAACATACCGATTACAACCTCGGTTTCGTGATGCCGGTGGCTTTACAGATGGCGACTTTCGTGGCCGCCGCGCCATCGTCTGACGGAAAGCTGCGCGTCTATTCCGAAGGCCGCCAGGAATCCGCGGAGTGGCCCGTATCCGGCCTCGGCACGCTGCGGCCGCGCCGCCACTGGACCGACTACCCCATCGGCGTGGCTCAGGAGTTGCTCCGCGCCGGCTTCGCCATAGAGCCGCACAATATGCTGATCCGTAGCACGGTACCCGAAGGCTCCGGCCTGAGTTCGTCGGCCGCGCTCGAAGTCTCCTCCGCGCTGGCTCTGCTCGGAGACCGGCGGCTGGATCCGCTCGAACTGGCCCTGCTCTGCCAAAGGGCCGAACGCGGCTTCGTCGGTATGCCGTGCGGCATTATGGACCAGTACATCTCGATCTTCGGCCGCGAACAAGCCGCCATCTGCATCGATTGCCGCAGTCTGGAACACCAGGTCGCGCCCCTGCCGGACAGCGCCACGTTTCTGGCGGTCAATAGCATGGTGAAGCACGAGCTGGCCAGCTCCGCTTACAAGGAGCGAACGGAGCAGTGCGCGGCCGCCGTCGAGATTATCGCCCGCCGGTACCCGGGCACGGCCAGCCTGCGCGATGTTACTCCGGAGATGTTCGAGCGGGCCGAAGCATCGCTGCCGCCCGTCATCGCGCGCCGCGCCCGCCACGTAGTGACCGAGGACGCCAGGGTGGGGCAGTTTCTGCAGGCCTGCAACCAGGGTGACGTTGCGCGCATGGGCCATCTGTTCGAAGCCTCCCACCGAAGCCTGCAGCGCGATTACGAGGTAAGCTGCGAAGAATTAGATTTTCTGGTGGACGCCGCCCTCGGACTCGAGGGGGTATACGGCGCCCGTATGACCGGCGGAGGCTTCGGCGGGTGTACCGTCAACCTGATGCGGCCGGAAACCGTTGGGCACTTTCGGGAGGAGATCCACCGCCTTTACCATGAGCGCTTTGGCATCGCCCCGCAGATCTACTTCTGCTGCCCCTCCCCGGGAGCCGCGGAAGTAAAAAATTTGGAGAATATTCCCGGGCCATCCTGACTAGCGAGTTATAGGAACATCCTCTCGGACGGGCTCGATCCGTCTGCAACATCGTCTGCGCAGGGGGAGCCGGGCCCTTGACCCGGCTCCTCATTTGCCGCGTCCAGCACCTTTCTTGGACTCCAAACCCATAGTGCTGTTAGAATAATGCGTGTTCATCAAAACCTCCCTCCTTTTCTGCGCCATTGCTATCCTGAGTTTCGGGCAAACGCAGCCCGAAGGCCGGCTGATGCGTTTCCCGGACATACGTGGCGACAAAATCGCATTCAGCTACGGGGGCGACCTGTGGCTGGCCGGCCGCGAAGGCGGCGTTGCCCGGCGCATCACCACACACCCGGGTCAGGAGCTGTTTCCGAAGTTCTCGCCTGACGGTAAGTGGATCGCCTTCACCGGTCAGTACGACGGAAACTACAACGTATACATCATCCCGTCGGAGGGAGGCGCGCCCAAACAATTAACCTTTCACCCGGGGGGCAATCCGATTTCCGAGCGCATGGGAATTCACAATGAGGTGATCAATTGGTTCCCGGACAGCAAGCGTATCCTGTTTCTCTCGCGGCGCGACACATTCAATACCTGGTTCGGGAGGCTCTACAGCGTCAGTATCGATGGCGGCTTACCGGAGCCGCTGCCTCTTCCCAAGGGCGGCCTGACCTCATTCGCTCCCGATGGCAACCGCATCGCTTATAACCAGATATTCCGTAATTTCCGCACCTGGAAAAGATATCAGGGCGGCATGGCGCAGGATATCTCGATTTACGATTTCAAGACGAATGAGATCCAACAAGTGCCGCACGAGGACTGGACCGACACCTTTCCCATGTGGCACGGTGACACGATCTACTTCGATTCCGACCGCGGCCCCGAGCATCGCCTGAATCTCTATAGTTACAGCCTGAAGTCGCAGAAGACACGTCAGCTAACGCATTTCACGGATTTCGATGTGAACTGGCCGAGTCTCGGGCCGGACGCCATCATATTCGAGAACGGCGGCTATCTTTACATCTTCGATCTGAACAGCGAAAAACCACGGAAGCTGACCATTTATCTCCCCGGCGACATGGAGGTGGCGCAGAGGCGTTGGGTCAACGTCAGTCCGCTGATCACCGACTTCGACCTCGCGCCCGACGGCAAGCGCGCATTGTTCAGCGCCCGCGGCGACATCTACACGGTACCGGCGAAGGAAGGCAGCATACGCCAGATCACACACACACCAGGCATACGTGAGAAATACGTAGCGTGGTCTCCGGACGGCCGCTGGATCGCGTATATGTCCGATCGAACCGGCGCAGATGAGCTATACATCGTCCCCCAGGATGGCCTGGGGCAGGAAGTCAGGATCACCACCGGAGGCGATTCTTTCCGTATGCCGCCAGCCTGGTCGCCCGATAGCACCAAGTTAGCGTATGCGGATAAAGACCTGAAGCTATTCTATGTCGACATCAGTAATAAAAAACCCATACTGATTGATCAGGCCCACTATGGTGAGATCACGGATTACTCCTGGTCGCCCGATAGCCGGTGGATCGCTTACGCCAAGCCGGTTGAAAATACTTACTCGGTAATCTATCTCTACTCGACCGCGGCCAGCCATAGCACTCCTGTGACCACCGAGTTTTACAATAGCGGCAATCCCTGGTTCGACCCGGAAGGCAAGTATCTATACTTCCTGTCAAACCGCGACTACAACGAAGTCCTCGGAAATTACGATTTTGAGTTTGCCAATCCGAAGACGACGCGTATCTATGTAGTCACTTTGCGGGCCGATTTGCCGTCGCCGTTCCCCATACTGAGTGACGAAGTAAAAGTCAAGAAGCCGGACGAACTGGTCGCACCGGCCACTCCCGGAGAGCAGCCGGCAAAGGAACAGCAGCCCAAAGAGGCGCCCAAGAAAGCCGGGGGCGCGGAAGCAGCGGGCGCCGGTCCCGCCGCGGCCACCACGCCTGCGCCTGCTTCTCCGGAGTTCCACATCGATCTACAGAACATCGAAGCCCGCACCGTGGCTCTTCCGATTCCGCCTGGCAACCTGCGAGGCTTGAACGCCGCGAAAGATCTGGTCTTTTATGCCGCGCTGCCGACCGCCGGGCTTTCCGGACCGCTGCCCGGAGAGATGCCCTCGATCCACGTCTTCGATTTGAAAGACCGCAAAGACCATGTGGTCATGGAACAGGCCGACAACTTCGTCCTCTCGGCCGATGGAACCAAACTGCTCTATTCCGCGCCAAGAGGCGGACCCTCCGTCGAGGGAGCGCCGCAAGCCCGCGCGTACGGGATTATCGATGCCAAGCCACCCGAGAAAGATCCGCACAAAGTCGGAGAAGGCGCGCTGAATCTGGCGGAGATGCGTACCGAGCTGCACCCGCGTGAAGAATGGAAACAGATCTTCAACGAAGTGTGGCTGCAGGAATCGGCGTACTTCTACGAGGCCGCCATGAATGGCGTGAACTGGCCCAAAGTGCGCGACAAATATGCTCAGCTTCTGCCCTATGTGGCCGATCGCTTCAGTCTTACTTATATACTCGGCGAAATGGTCGGCGAGCTGTCTAACTCCCACACTTATGTAGGTGGCGGAGATTATCCTGAGGTGAATCCGGTCAATGTCGGACTCCTCGGCGTCGATTTTACCATTGACAAAGCCAACAACCTATACAAGCTGGGCAAGATTTATCCAGGTCAGAACTGGCAGCCGGATTTGCGTTCGCCATTGACGGAGCCGGGCGTGATCGTGAAGGAAGGGGAGTATCTTCTGGCGGTCAATGGGCGGCCGCTCCACGCCGATCAGAACCCGTATGAGCTGTTCCTCAATACGGTCAATCAGAATGTGACTCTTACCGTTAATGACAAAGCATCGCAGGATGGTGCGCGTAACATAGTGGTCCGCCCCATCCCGAGCGAATATGGTCTGCACGAATTGAACTGGATGGATAGCAACCGCCGGGCCGTCGAGGCAGCCAGCGGGGGACGTATTGGCTATGTCTATCTGCCCGATATGTCGGCCGCGGGACTCAATCAGTTTGTCAGGCAGTACTTTCCGCAGATCCGAAAAGAAGGGATCATTTTCGACGTGCGCTACAATGGCGGCGGTTTTGTAGATCAGATCATCTTCGAGCGTTTGCGGCGCACCGTTGTCGGCATGGAGTCCGCGCGGAATTGGAATAGCGATACCGTTCCGGGAAACGCTTTCTACGGATACATGGCGTGCGTCACGAATCACTATGCCGCTTCGGACGGAGACTTCTTCACCTACTTCTTTAAGCAATACAAGCTTGGACCAGTTATCGGCGAACGTACTTGGGGTGGCGTGCGCGGGATTCGCGGCGAGATTCCGCTGATGGATGGCGGCTATGTTACCCGGCCCGAGTTCGCTCTCTACACCCTGGACAGTAAGTGGGCCATTGAAAATCGCGGAGTTGTCCCGGATATCACCGTGGAGAATCGGCCCGACCTGGTGGTTAAAGGCCATGACCCGCAACTGGAGAAGGCCGTCGAGCTGCTGATGCAGGAGATCAAGGCGCACCCCAAGCAACTCCCGCAACGGCCGCCCGACCTGCCGGCCTACCCGCCGTCAGGCGCTGAGCGCTAGCTGGGAATGGGTGCCGCGCCAGATGTTAGAATTACGCGCGTGGAGGCGCCGCGAGCAGTTCTTTGGGATATGGACGGAACTCTGGTGGACTCTGAGCAGTCTCACTGGCACGCCTGGCGCGAGACCATGGCGGCGGAAGGCGTGGACCTCAGTTACCAGGAATTCCGCGCGACATTTGGCCAGCGCAACGACGCGATATTGCGGAAATGGCTGGGCGCGGATGTGGATGCCGCGCGCATGACACGCGTGGGCGACGCCAAAGAGGAACACTATCGCAGCCTGGTTCGGGCCGGTGGCGTGACCATATTGCCGGGCGCCGCGGAATGGGTCGTTCACCTGCGAAGCGAGGGCTGGGTGCAGGCCGTGGCGTCCTCAGCGCCGCGCGCCAATATAGAAGTCGTACTGCAGGTCTTGGGGCTTGCACAGCGATTCGATGCCACGGTTTCGGCGGAAGATGTGCAGCATGGCAAACCCGATCCGGAGGTTTTTCTGTTGGCCGCTTCTCGCGTGGGAGCGGCGCCAGGGCGCTCCATTGTCGTGGAAGACGCCGCGGCCGGCATCGAAGCCGCCCGCCGGGCCGGAATGCGCAGTATCGCGGTGGTGCGTGATGGCGCGCAAATAGTCGCGGATATCATGGTGCGCTCGCTTGCGGACTTGCCGTCCGGCGCTTTTAGCGGCTTGCTCGATGGCTCCGCGCCGTCGCGCTAAGCTATACCTGTAGCGCTGCACATGAGATTACGGGATATCGCTGCGCGGCTGGGTTGCGAGCTAACGGGCGATGGAGAGATGGAAATCACCGGCGTTGCCGGGATGGAGCACGCCGGTCCTGCCGAGCTCACCTTCCTGGCAAACCCCAAGTACACGCACAAAGTGAAGCATACGCGGGCCGGCGCCATTCTGGTATCCGAACCCCTGCGCGAGGCGCCGATCGCGTGCCTGCTTTCGCGGAATCCGTATCTCGATTTCGCCAGGGCCCTGGAGCTCTTTTATCAGCCTCCGCAGCCGGCTCCCGGTATTCACCCCCTGGCCTTCGTCGCGGAAAGCGCCAGCATCGGCGAGGGCGCCTCGATAGGGCCATTTGCGGTGGTCGGCGAGCGCGCGCAAATTGGACGCAACGCCGTGCTCCATCCGCACGTGACCATCTACGAAGGGGCGCGGATCGGCGATGATTTTCTGGCGCATTCGCACGCCGTGGTGCGCGAGTTCTGCCGCATTGGAAATCGCGTCATTCTGCAAAATGGCGTAGTCGTCGGCGGAGACGGCTTCGGCTTCGCCAAGCGCGAAGATGGCACGCACTACAAGATTGTTCAGTCCGGTGTGGCCGCCATCGAGGACGACGTGGAGATACAGAGTCTCACGTCGGTCGATCGTGCCACTGCGGGCGAGACGCGTGTGAAGCGCGGCGCGAAGATTGACAGCCTGGTGCAGGTGGGCCATGCCTGCGTAGTGGGTGAGGACAACATCATCTGCGCGCAGACGGGCCTGGCTGGGAGTTCCATCCTGGAACGCAACGTCCTGCTGGCCGGACAGGTAGGCGTTTCGGGCCATCTGACGGTGCATCACGACGCCATCGTCTACGCGCAAAGCGGCATCGGGGGTGATGTGGCCGCCGGCGCGCGCATCTCCGGCTCGCCGGCGTTTGCCGCCGTCGATTGGCTGCGCGCCATCACCGCATTCGCCAGGCTTCCCGAGCTGATCAGGACCGTGCGCGAGCTGAAAAAAAGAATTGAGCAACTCGAAAATGGCAGATCATAAGACGCCTCCTGGCCGCCGTCCGGTAGCCTATCTGGATCCGGAGTTTCTGGCCAGCCCGGAAGCCCGGGCCATACGCTTGTTGGCCGAATATCTGGAGCCGCTGGGCACCTTCCGCAAGCAGAGTATTCGCGACACGGTGGTGTTTTTCGGCTCGGCGCGCCTGCGGGAAGATGGTCCGCTGGGCCGGTATTATCAGGATGCCCGTACGCTGGCCCGCATGATCACCGAGTGGGCCGCGAACTTCTCCGGCAGCACCCAGCGATTCGTGGTCTGCTCCGGCGGCGGACCGGGGATTATGGAGGCCGCCAACCGCGGCGCATCCGATGCCGGAGGCAAAACCATCGGTCTGAACATCGGCTTGCCGTTCGAGCAGTTTCCTAATCCTTACATCACGCCTGAGCTCAGCTTCGAATTCCATTACTTCTTCATGCGCAAGTTATGGTTCGCCTATCTGGCGAAGGCGCTGATCGTATTTCCGGGCGGTTTCGGCACGCTCGACGAGATGATGGAAATGCTCACGCTCTCGCAGACGCACAAGCTGGCCAAGAGGGTGGCCATCGTCATCTATGGGTCCAGCTACTGGCGGGAGGTGATTAATTTTGACGCGATGGTGCGGCATGGCACCATAGCCGCGGAAGACCTTAACCTGTTTCATTTCGCGGACGACGTAGAGACCGCCTACGAGCTTTTGAAAGCGCATCTGACAACTTACCTGGTGCCCGAGACACAGGAGACTCCCGCGATTTCACAGTCAGTTAATCCGCAGAAGCCCGGGGGAGTATAGATATCGGGCCAATTGCGGAACTCCAGGAGAGCGGCTTTTGCGTCCTTAGAAGACACTTCGCCAAGTCCCTTATCCTAAGTTGCCGCGAGGCGTTGTGGCCGGTTCTGCTCGACTACATAGAGAAAAACCGGGGCAGGCCTAACCGGGGTGACCATCGTCACTTCCTGCCGATGCCTTTTCGTCCTCCATGCTTTGCACCCGGGTTCTTTTTTGACGCCGGAGTTCTAAGCATCGTACGTAGTGTCTTGGATGACCGGATGGTAGCGGATCAGTGGGGTTGTGATGCACCTGTCAACGGCTCGAGCTATCAGCAGTTTCATGTCGATTACCGGCACCCCCTATTTCCAGAGGCTCCGGACATGTCACTGCCCACCTATATGCTGGTGGTCAGCTTTCCCTTGATTGATATTTCGTTGGCGAACGGTCCTATCGAGATCGCATCCGGCACTCATAGAATGCCGAGAGATCAGGCCTTGCGGGCGATCGAGGAAGGGAAAGCGGAAATCCGGCCAGTGACTCTCAACGCGGGAGATGTTCTCATTCGCCATCCCTGGGCTTTACATCGAGGTACGCCCAATGTGACGCATACACCGCGCCCGCTCGTCACGATTCGTTACGTACGCCGCTGGTATGCCGATGACAGCCGCGACGTCAATGCGATTCCTGCTGCCGTGTGGCAATCGCTCACTCCGGAGCAACAGGAGATCATGCGCTTTCCACTCGAATCGAATCAGGGATGCCCAATGTAATCCGTACGGCCGCCGTCCACGGTGAGCGTCTGCGCGGTGATGAAACTCGCCTCGGGCGAAACCAGGAATGCGACGGCATTGGCGATGTCGTCGGGCCGGCCTACGCGGCGAACCATAGCTTTGGCAGCCATGACATCGATGATGGACTGCGATTCCGCGGGACTGCGGCCATCCAGTGCCATGTCAGTAAGAATGAATCCTGGCGCAACGGCGTTAACGGTGATGCCGAATGGGCCCAGCTCCAATGCGAAGCGGCGCGTCAATACAATTACGGCGGCCTTGGTAGCGGCGTAAAACGTGGTGCCGCTCATCGACGTGCCATGCGCGGCGATGGAAGTCAGGTTGATGATACGCCCGAAACGGCGCGCCTTCATGCCGTCCGTCACGGCGCGCGTCACCCGCACAAGACCGTCTACGTTGGTGCGGCGCATGTTTTCCATCTGGGTGTAATCGAAATCCGCCAGGTCACCCTTGGCCAGCTTACCGGCATTGTTGACCAGGATATCGATGGGCCCAAGTTCCTTAGCAATGCGCTCAGCCATGGCGCGCACTTGAGCCTGGTCCCCTACGTCGGCCTGCACGGCGAGCGCCCGGCCGGATTGTGCGCGGATGTGCGCCTCGACTTCTTCAGCCTCGGCCACGCGGCTCTGACAATTCACCGCCACAGCGGCGCCTTCGCGCGCCAGCCGAAATGCAATGGCGCGTCCCAAGCCGCGGGATGCGCCGGTAACGAGTGCTACTTTACCTTCCAGCATCAGATTCATAGTCATGGCCTGACACCCGCTACGTTGAGTTCTATGGAATAGATGCTGGTGCTGGCCGTAATATACAGGGTCTTGCCGAGATAGCCGCCCCAGGCGAGGTTACCTACGGTCTCCGGCACCTTGATCGTCCCCAGATGTTTTCCGTTCGCGGAAAACACCCAGACACCGCCTGGCCCAGCGCTATAGATGTTGCCTTCCTGATCGACTTTCATGCCGTCCGGTCCGCCGGGCGCACTCTCGGTGGTGGCATCGTATAGGACGGTGCCGTTGGCGAGCGATCCGTCAGGCTGTACGGCATACCGCATCCACAACTTCTTAGGCTCGGAGTTGTTCACGTACAAATATTTCTCGTCCGGTGAAAATGCAATCCCATTGGGCCTCGGCAGATCCTGAATGAGAAGCTGAAGCTTCGCGCGATCCGGCGGCGCGCCGGGTTTCTGTTGGTGGGCGCCCACGATGCGGTAGACGCCATTGACCTTCAGTTGTTTCGCCGGATCTTGATCGCCTTGGGTCGGGAGGCCGTAGGGCGGGTCCGTAAAATATAATGAGCCATCCGATTTATAGACCAGATCGTTGGGGCTGTTCAGTAGCTTGCCCTCGTACCTATCGGCCAGCACCGTAATTGTCGCCGTAGGATCGAGCGACTCCAGACGCCAGACGTTGCGCCGTGCATGTCCCGCCACGGTCAGCCTCCCAAACGAGTCGAGCGTCATTCCGTTGGAGCCGGGCTCAGGCCCACCGTACGGCGCCGAGCCCGTATATCCGCTTGGGTGCATAAACACGGAGGCCACTCCGCCCGGCCGCCATATCATGATATTGTTTCCGGGGATCTCGGCGAATAGCAGAGAGTTGGAGCGGGTCCAGACCGGACCCTCGGTCCACTTGTTGAAACCCGTGGCAACCCGCACCACCATCGACTTCGCGGGCACGAGCCGGTCCATCGCCGGATCGAGTTTCTGAGCAGTCTGGGAAAAAAGGGAGCCTGCCGCAGCGGTGAGCAGAACGAGGGATGAAACAGAGGACCGACAATTCACACGAGAATTGTACAACGTTATGCGCCGGGGCGCCCCGGCCATCGAGACGCCCCGGCACCTGACTACTTGCTGGCGGACAGAGTACCGGCGGTGAACAGTGAGTTCCATTTCCCGTCAGTATTCCGCATCACTTTGAACGCCATGGCGTCGCCCGGCTTGGCCGATTGCATGATGTTGCGCACGTCGGCGGCCGAGGAGACCGGCTGGCGGTTGATGGCTACGATCACATCGCCCTTGTTGAGTCCGATGTCTTCGGCGAAGGAGCCGGGCTCGACAGAGGTGACGGCTACGCCGCCCTTGGAGAGACCCAACTGCTCGCGATCCGATTGATCGAGGTTCTGCACAGCGACACCCAGACGCGAATGCGTGGGCTCGCCTTCGGCTGACTCGGAAGACATTTTGCCGTTTCCGTTGTCCGCCACCAGCTCCGCGCGGTCACCGATGCGGATCGGCACTTCGACCGTCTTGCCGTCGCGCAGCACCTTCAGGTTAACGGTCGTGCCAGGTTGCGCCGACGAAATGGATTGCACCAATTGATCGCCATCCGTTACCGTACGGCCATTGATCCCCACGATGATGTCGGACGCCAGCATTCCAGCCTTGGCAGCCGGTCCGCCTGGAGTTACTTGTTGCACGAACACGCCGCTCGATGCGCCATAGGCTTTCAGCAGCGAGGCATTCTGCGCACGGGCGAACTGTATGCCGATCGCGCCGCGCGATACTTTGCCGTTCTTCACGATCTGGTTATAAGAGTCGACCGCCAGATTGATAGGCAGCGCGAAGCCGATGCCTTCGAAGTTGCCGCTACCGCTGGCAATCATGGTGTTGATGCCGATGACTTCGCCGTTGATGTTGAGCAGCGGGCCGCCGCTATTGCCCCGGTTGATGGCGGCGTCGGTCTGGAGGAAGCGCTGCATTTGATGGCCGGGATCGCCGAGATCGCGCCCCTTGGCGCTGATGATGCCGGCGGTCATGGTCTGTTCGAGGCCGAACGGAGAGCCAATGGCTACGGCCCAGTCGCCGGTCTCGACGGCATCGGAGTTGCCGGTTTTGAGTGCGGCGAGCTGCTTGCCCGCATCGATCTTCAGTACCGCCAGGTCGAGTTCGGGATCGGTGCCAATGAGCTTGGCCGGATATTCAGTGGAGTCGCCAGGCAGCTTCACCTGAATGCGCGTGGCGTTTTCCACTACATGATTGTTGGTCATGATGTAACCGCTGCGATCGACGACGAAGCCGGAGCCCAGCCCCATCGCGCGACGCGGGGTTTGCGGCGATTGTGGCGCCATTCCCTCGAACGGATTATCTTCTCCGCCAAAGGGATTGCCTCGGAACATTTCGTTCACCGGCGTCCGTTTTTCCTGAATGGTGCTGACGATCTGCACCACGGAAGGCTCGCTCTGCTTGGCGATCGCCGAGAACGAGTTCGAAAGTTGGGTTGCGTTGGGAATGCTGAGCGCCGCCGGTGTTGCGGAGGCCGCGCGCGCAATCACTCCTGAGTGATTCATCAAGTTAGCGGCTAGCAATCCTGCGCAAAAGAGTAGGAGCGCAAGGGTAGCGTGGCTTTTGTTTAGCTTCATGGGTCTGTCCTTTTTTTGAGAGAAATTAAGTAACTAGATACGGTTCTGCAAAGTGACTGGCGGTGGTGGTTCGAAGAAAACCACAGTAATCACCACAAAGGTCGGGGGCGCCTCCAGGCGCCAGGCGTGTACCAGCATGTACGCCGCGTCTGGGTCACCCGGCGCGACGGCTGGCATAATACCAATCTTTTCCGGCTTTCTGATGCGGCTCGCCAGCAGGCGAGGCTTGGCCGGCGTCGCTTTTAAATGTGCCAATACGAGCGCCGGCGCCACCGGAACGTTCAAGCGAGCGTATGGGATGGAAGCCAGCGGCAGCTCCGCGACGCCGACCGGAGGCGACACCTGCGTAGCCACCACCAGGGCGGCGCTCGCCAGGGCGCAGGCGGCCAGCCATCCGGAACGCGACAGCCCGGGTCTTGCATGGCCATCGTCTGCGAGCAGCGCTTCGATGCGTGCGCTGATCTGCCATCGCTTTCTACCGGTCGCGCCCGGGGCCAGTTGCGGGGCCCGCGCCCGCCGGGTCAATTCGTGCAAGTGCGTGAGGCAGGCCGCATAGGGCCGCGCCTTCCCGGTCGCCGACACCACCCACTGATCGCAGGCGATTTCCCGCTCGATCTCCAGCCGCCGTCCGATCCAGTCCACCACGGGATTGAAAAACAACACCGCCTGGCCAATCGCCTGCAGTAGTTGGGTCCAATCGTCCCAGCGGCGCAAGTGAGCCATCTCATGGGAGAGTACCTGTTCGAATTCCTCCGAACTCAACTGCCCAACTACAGACTGCGGAAAAATGATGGCGCGCCGGAAGAAGCCGGCCGCCATAGGGACGCGTACATCGGCCGACGCAAGTACCTGTATGTTGCCGCGTGTACCTAGCAGAGTACTGCGGCGCTTTAAGCCATGGATATGGTGCAGGCTCCAGGCCACTCGCGCCATTAGGATGGTGGTGATCGCCAGCCAACCCAGAACCACGTAGACCGGCCACTCAGCCGTAACCGGTATCGCGAGCGGCGCCCGGGCCGCCGGCACTGTAACCGCGGCGGCGCCGGCACTACCACCAGGAATCAGAAGGAACAGTGGCGGCACCGCCAGGATGAGCAGGGCGGTAGTAAACCAGACCGCGTAACGGGTAGTAGCGTTGGAACGTGGCATGACGCGCAGCATCAGGGCGGCCAGAGCGGCCAGCAGCACGCCGAGCCAGATACTGTTGAGCGCGCTCGAAAGCGCTGTTGCCGCTGCTACGTTCGCGAAATCAAGCCAATTCATCTGAATCCTCACTCGCCCGAAATCAGCTTCTTGAGCCGGTCAAGCTCCCCCTGATCCAACTGCTCATCTTCTAAGACATTTAGAATCAGTAGCTCCGGCGAGTCCTGAAAAAATCGCTTCATCACGTTGCGGACCGCCTTCCGGCTAGCCTCGCCACGTGCGACCACAGCATGATAGACGAACGCGCGGCCCTCTTTGGTATGCCGAACATAGCCTTTCCGCTCCAAAATCCGCAAAGTGGTCAAAACAGTGTTGTAAGCCACCTGCGAATCCGGCATTCCGTCCACCACGTCGGTTACGGCCGCGGAGCCCTTGGTCCAAATGATTTCCATGATGGGCAGTTCGGCTTCGGTGAGCGTCAGTGATTGTTTCCGTGCCATCGGCGGTTCTCTTAATGAATTAATAGTTGCTCTACTTCTGTTGTAACGCCGATTCGGAAAGCTGTCAACTAATTTTTTAAGAATTCGTCAGAGGGGCGGGGAAAAGCTACGGGCGGACCTGCCATACCTGCCCGTCGCGAACTTCATAAACAACGTCGGCAAGCGATAGCAAATGCGATCGATGGGCAACAATGATACGCGTGGGAGCCAGGCGGGTCAGAACCCCGGCTATCTTGCGCTCCGATTCCGCGTCGAGATTGGCGGTGCCCTCATCGAAAAGAATCAGGCCGGGGTTGCGATACAACGCCCGCGCAATTAAGATGCGCTGGCGCTGCCCGCCGGAAACCTGCACGCCCATGTCACCCACCAGGGTGCCGTACTCCATCGGCATGGCGTCGATCTCGTCATGGATAGCAGCGGCTCTGCCCGCCTCTCGCACCTTATCCATATCGATGCGTGCATCGAAAAATGCGATGTTCTCGCTGATCGATCCGGCCAGCAGCGTATCGTCCTGCATCACCGTGCCGAAACGCTCCCGCCACGCCTGGCGAGGAACGCTGTCCATAGGCACGCCATCGAGAAGGATGGCGCCCTGTTGCGGCGTCTCGATTCCCAGAATCAGTTTGATCAACGTGGATTTGCCGCTGCCGGAAGGCCCCACGATAGCCACGCACGCTCCCGCGGGAAAATCGAGCGAGACATTGTCGAGTACTAACGGCTCGGTGGCCGCGTAGCGGAAGCTGATGTTTTCGAGTTTGAGATGACCGGGTCCTTCGAGCGGCAGTAGTTCGCCGCCCTGCGGCTCGGCTTCGGCCAGCATCAGGTCATCCAGCCTGCGCAGGTGTACGCTCACCATCTGCAGAGCCCAGAGATTTTCCATCACGGTCGACAACCGTTCGCGGAATACTCCGCGGTAGGCTAGAAATCCGAACAGCACGCCGGTCGTTACGGGCGTGAAACCGACTCCCAGCACTCCCACGGCCAGGACAGCTGCCCACTCGAGCGCGCCGGCCGCCGTAGCGATGGTGATGATCGTGGTTCTTTGCCGGATCAGTTGCGCATTGCAGTTCAGCACACGCACCAGCTCGTTCTCCCATACTGCGAAGCGCTGCACTTCCCGTCCCGCGAGCTTGATAGCTTGAATCGCGCGCATGGACTCCAGCAAACGCGAAAGCTCCTTCCCCTCCGCTTCGAGCAGGTCCTCGGAGAGCTCGCGTTGTTTACGCAAGCCGGCCAGCCGCACAGCCATCTCGATGGCGAGGCCGATGATCACGATCGCCGCCAGATGCGGACTGAAGCCAATCATCAGGACTGCCGTTACTAACCCTACCCCGAGGTCGATGACCAGGGGAGCTGCCTGGTCGGTTAGAAAACGCCGTATGGTGTCCACCGAGCGCACGCGCGAAAGTACGTCGCCGAGCATTTGCCGGTGAAAGAACGCGACGGGAAGTGAAAAAAGCCGCGCGACGATGCGCGTCGAGACGCGATGCACAAAGATACTGCCCAGACGCGTAACCACCACGCCTCTCGACCACGCCGACCCGGCTTGCACCAGCATCATCAGGCCGATGCCGCCGGCGATCCAGTACAGGCGCGGATCGGAGAAATGTCCGCCCGCGCGGTCAATAATGTTCCGGTAGGCAAACGGAAGCGCCATGATGGTGACTTGCAGCAACACCGTGAGCCAAAGTGCGAGGAAGGCTGAGGAGCGCAACCCCCGATCGTTCAACCAGGCGCGGCGGAAGCTGCGTGAGAGACGGACTACCCCCGGCCGGAAACTGTCTGTGGGCGTGAACTCGATCGCGATTCCGGTGAAGTGTGGTGACATCGCGTCGAGAGGCACGCGCAACCGGCCCCGCCCCGGATCGACCAGCGTCGCGATGCCGCCGGCAACCTGCTCCAGTACCACGAAATGATCCAGGTTCCAGTGCAGTATCGCGGGCAGCTTCAAGTCTCCGACGCGTTTGAGTCCGATCCTCACCGGACGAGCCGCAAGTCCTATAGTGGCGGCGAGATTCATCAGTGTGCGCAGGCTGACGCCGCGCGGCGTGGGGGATAGCCGCAACCGCAGGGTGGCCAGGTCGGCCTTAAGACCCCAGGCAGCCGCTATCATGGCGAGGCTGGCCAAGGCGCATTCGCTAACTTCGCCCTGAAGAATCACGGGAACGCGCCGGTGGCGTGGGGCGGCGGCAGTGGCGGCGGCCATCGCTCAGTGGCTTCCCAGCCAGATAAAAACGGCAGCCATAATGCCGATGATGGTAAAGCCTGCGATGGTCCACCCTTCGAAGCGTGGGGCGGCTGCCCAGGCCTCACCCGCGCGGCGTGTGGCGTAGGCATCCACCGCCTCGGGACGGAATATCCGCCGGCTATCCAGCCCTTTCACCTTGCATTCCACTAGCTTGGGCGTATTTGAAATTGGTGGCATTTCCCTTCTCCAATGCGTGATCAACGGCATTACATAAGCTGCCCCAAAGGGCGCGGCCGGCTTCGGTCAAGCTTTCACTGCGATCCAGGGCGGGACGGTAGTCGTCAGCAAACCAGCAACGGTGCTGGTCGAATCTTTCCTGTGAGGCTCGGCCCAGCGCCATGGTGTGGCCGAGCGCCGCATAATACAGGATCATGTTGCCGACCGCATGCGCGCCGCACAGGACGCGGTCTATGCTGCGGCGAGCGCGTTTGATCGGCGAATAATACATCTCGCGGCTACCCGCTTTCACCAGAGGCGCAGCCATGGAATAGATCTGCAGGTGCTGATGTGCGCACTCGTGCACCAGGATCTCGCCGCAGAAGACAGGGCAAGCCGGCGGATCAATGGCGATCAACCCCGGGTGGTCGTCGGAGCTGCCGGATTGGGCGATGCCGCTTCCGTCGGGATCAAGCAGCAGACAGCCCGCTGCTGTGCCGGCTACCCATGAGCCGTATACCGGTGTGCGCTCGAGAATCACTTGCCATCCCCGGTGAATCGTAGCGATGCGTGCGTCGGCCGTGCGGGGCTGTTCTATCGCCCCAAGTGGCGGGGTCCCCGAGATCCACGGGAATCCTTCGACGGCGTTGCGCACTCCGCCTGCCGTCACGTACCGCGGCGCCAGACCTCCACTCGGGTAAGCCGTCCAAGGGCCGCCCGGCGCGTCCGCCGGCTTCCAATGATTCTCGCTGGACGCATGGTATGTGACGCTTGCGAAGCCGGAGTCGATCCGGATCGAGCGGCCGTCGGATCTTAGGCCGCACGCCCCGCCCACCGGCGTTAGCCAGCCGTCCAGGTAAAGCCACTCCGGCGCTTCGATATAGCTCTCGAGGCAGCCGCTTCCGCCCGTTCCGGCGTAGGCTGCGGCCAATTGCAGTGCCGCAAGTCCGTGAGATTGCCTTCGATGCGCCGTCAACGCCAGGCCCGTTTCAGGACGCCACGGGCTTCCTGTGCCCGGTGCAAAGGTAGCGAGGGAGTGTGCGGTCTCCTCCTGGCCCGCATTCACCAGCGCGGCGGCGATGCGGCGGCGCGTGCCGTTGAGACGCGCGAGAGCCAGCGTGCGCACCATTCCGGCGCAATCGCCCCCATATGGACTGGCGAAGGCCTTCGCGTAAGAAACCATATCGATCATAACTATTCCCCTTAAACCGGGTGTTCTGGTTAACTGGCAAGGCGGAGCGCTATCTCGGAAAGTGGCGTCCCGTTCCGCACCAGGAATGCCCCCGCTTCCGCATACACTTCTTTAAGTCCGGCGCAATAGATCGAGGGATTCGCGAAGCCGCGGGATTTCGAGTAGCGATTGACCGGGCGTCCGCCTTTGCAGACTTTCCACCATCCGCAGTCTTTGCACCCATCCGGCCGCAGGGTGGCGGCATCGGCCTGCTCGCGCCAGGCGTCCGATTCAATGAGATCCCGCAAATCGTTTCTGGCGACATTCAATCCCATGGAGCTGAAGCGCGGATCTAAGGTGCGTAGCGTGTCCTCCGGTCCCAGATCCCCATTCGAGGAGACCGAGATGATGTTCCGGTAATCGTCCCTATACGCCTGCATAAATTCCATGGCCAGCGGATCCATCATGGCCGAAAGCAGCTCCGAAAATATCCGTACACGAATCTGTGGATTCTTGTCCGCCAGCCAGGCGCGCAGGGCAGACAATAGAAATCGCTCGACGCCACGGATGACGGTTTCACCGGCTCCCGCGTCCCAACTGTAATCGGGTGTCAGGAAGTTTATGCTTCTCACCCCGAGATCGTGGGCGAAGTGACGGTATGCGGAGCTGCCATCCACGGCGGGATTAATCACCGACAGCAGTCCGGGAGGCGCCATTTTCCCGTGTGCCGCTGCCTCTTGCAGGAGGCGCAAGCCGGCCACCGTGCGATCGTAAGAACTACGCCCCTTGAGGTCCAGGCGATGCAGATCGTTGATTGCGCGGGTTCCGTCCAGCGAGACGCCGACGGACACGCGGTATCGCTCCAGAAGATCGATCCATTCCTCATTTACCAGCACGGCATTGGTCTGCATCACGAAATCGAACCGGAAGCCGCTCTCGTGGCTGCGCAGTGTCTCGCACATATCTGCAAACTTCGGACGGCTCATCAGCAGCGGCTCGCCGCCGTGAAAAACCAGCGTGATGGCTTCGAGTCCCTGGTCCCGCGCCGCTCGCGCCGCGAAAGCCCCGAGATCCTCGATGACCTGCCGCGGCACCACCGGCGGATGCAGCTTCCAGCTTTCATCGCCGCCGAAAAAGAAGTAGCAATAATCGCATTTCAAGTTACAGCGCTCGCTGATCTTGAAAACGATATTCAGATTGGGGATGGGCACTGCTCGCATACGTTTATCCTTGGTACATCGAAGAACGATGCGCCCTTTCCAGTTAGTTAGAGCGCATCGCTGGTATGGGACGCCTCAGAACCTGAGTACTGGCGAGTGCGGCGGAGGCGTGGACGAAGTAAACGAGCTGAAGCTGCTGAAGCTGCCGCCGGTCACTTCATCGATGTGCGCATCGATAAGATCCTGCGCGCCTTCCAGATCCGCATTATTCGCAATGCGGCTCATGATTTGTTTTTCCACTTCGGACATTTGATTGTTCCTTTCTAAATTTGGCCGGCCCCGGCTGGGGCGGCGTACGCTCTTATGTGCGGAGTGGCCGACAATCGTTACAGAGAATTCCCGCGATCCACTATCATCTTAGGGATGTCGGATTTTACCGATCTGCTGCGGCGCAACCGCAACTACCGCTACACGTGGATGGGGCAGATCGTCAGCGAAACCGGCGACTACTTCAACAACATCGCCGTCTTCAGCCTGGTGATGGAGGTCACCGGCTCCGGGCTGGTGGTCAGCGGTGTGATGCTTTCCCGCGCCATTCCCGCCGTGCTGGCCGGCCCGGTCGCGGGCGTGGCGCTCGACCGCTTCGATCGCAAGCGCATCATGCTGGCAAGCGATCTGATCCGCGCCGTGGTGGCTTTGGCATTCATCGTCACCGTGCGGCATCCGTCGGCCTGGCTGCTGTACACGCTCAGCGGGCTGCTGATGTTCGTCTCGCCTTTCTTCAGCAGCGGGCGCGCGGCTATTTTGCCGGTCATTGCGAGCAAGGAAGAACTGCACACGGCCAATTCGCTGACGCAGACCACGCAATGGGCTACGCTCACGGCCGGAACCATGCTTGCCGGATTCGCCGTGGCGCGGCTGGGGTTCGCCTGGGCATTCGTACTCAATTCGCTATCCTTTGTTTTTTCCGCGTATGCAGTCTGGCAGTTGCGCACTCCGGGCGGCTTTCGGGTGCGCGGAAGAACGGCCGCGGGCGCCGTGGGGCGGCCCTGGCGTGAGTACATGGAAGGTCTGGATTACATCCGCGCCACACCCCTGGTTTTCTGGATCGGGATGGTGTCGGTCGGCTGGGCGAGCGGCGGGGGCGCGGCGCAAATCCTCTTTACGCTGTTCGGCGAACAGGTTTTCCATCGCGGCGCTGCGGGCATCGGCACGATCTGGGGCTTCGCCGGAGTGGGACTGCTGATAGGTGGCTGGCTCGGCCACCTGGTCGGGCGGCGCACCGGCTTCGCCGGATACAAGCGCTGCATTTCGATTTCGTACATCATTCACGGAATCACCTACGTCGCTTTCAGCCAGATGCGCAGCTACGCGCTGGCGCTGGGATTCATCTGTCTCTCGCGTGTGGGGATGGCGGTCAGCTCGGTGCTGAATTATTCGCAACTGCTGCGCCACACGCCGGACCGGTTCCGCGGACGGGTGTTCTCGACCATGGAATCGCTGCGTTGGGCGGTGATGATCGGGTCGATGGCGCTGGCGGGCATCTGTTCGCAATACTTCAGCCCGCGGACGATCGGAGCGGTGGCGGGAATTCTGAGCTCGTTTACCGCGGTTTTTTGGGCTTGGGCGGATGGGAGCGGGCGAATTCCAGAGCCGGCCGCGGAGGCCGTTGCCAGCGAGCTGACCGCCCCGGAAGAGCCGGGGGCATAAGCCGCAAGCCGTTTTGCGACAATTACTATATGGGCGACAAGCTCCTGCAGATCCTGGACTTCTTCGTCGAGCGGCCGCCCCTCACCGGCGCTCTGGTGTGGGGCGCGTTGTACCTCATCAAGAGAACCCGCAAAACTCACATAACCAGCGAGGAGCGACAGCACCTTTTGGAGCTTGCCGAGTCGCAGCGCACTTACGCCGAGAAGATGTACGATCCTCCCACCGGGGAGGAGGATTCCGCAAGGCACCAGCCGCGCCCATAATCGCCATATCAAACGGGAGCAGGTTCCACCACCGCCGACATGGGGCCCTTGGAGCGCGGCAGGCGCCAGTCCGGCCCGCAGGCGTGTATCTGATCGCGCGCAAATTCGGCTTGCCGCAGCTCGCAGGTGATCAGTACGGTACGGCCGCTGCGATCCACCTCTTCGGCGTGCCGGAAGGCTTCGTCCAGAGTAAAGATGAACAGCTTCTGCAGCATCTCGATGACATAGTCGTAGGTGTGATCGTTATCGTCTAACAGAACCACGCGATAAAGCGGGACGAACTGTTCCCTTTCAACTGACTGAGTCTCGGGAGCGACCGTGGTCTTCGGCATAGCCGGCTACGAAATTAGTATGGCATGCGCGGCTACCGGACGGCACCACGTCACGCGGCGGTTGTCACGCGGCGGTGCGGGAGATCAGCAGCTCCCTCAGCGTATGAACGAGGATGTAAGTATCCAGTCCGCGCGAGAAATTCTTGAGGTAGTAGAAATCGTACTCCAGGCGGCGCAGGGTGTCGGCGGGCCGATCCGGCGCCATGTTGATCTGGGCCCAGCCCGTAATTCCCGGCCGTACCCCGCAGCGCTGCCGGTAAAACGGGATCACCTCGGTGAGAGCCTCGACGTATTCCGGCCTTTCGGCGCTCGGGCCGACGAAACACATCTCGCCCCGCAGAATGTTCCACAGGTTGGGCAGGGCGTCCAGCCGCCATCGCCTTACAAATTTTTGCGCCCGGTTCATACCAGGCGCCCCGGGACCGGGCAGCCACAAACGAAATACGGTAAACGGCCTGGCGCCGAGGCCCGCACATAGCCGGCGGCTCAAGAGTGGACCGCGCGAGGAGAGCTTCAGCAGAATGGCGGCAAGCAGCAGCAATGGCGCGGAGAGGATGGCCAGGAGCAACGCCAGGAACCAGTTGCCGAGGGTCTGATAGACGAGCTGTTCCGGACGCGGCCGGAAGGCGCTGGAGAAAACAACTTGCGCGGGGCGCAACTGCTTGAGCAGGACGCGTCCGCACAACTGCTCATAAGCGCTGGACGCCTCTTCGATCACCGTACCGCTGTAGCGCAGTTGCAAGAGGCCGGTGATCGGCATCTGTTGGCGGCGTTCGGCAAATCCGACCACGATGCGATCGGGCTTGACGGCGGATGCTATCTCGCGCAGGGCGCTCAAAGGGCCAAGCCGTTTGCTTTGGGCGGAAGGCGCGGCGGGCGCAGCGCCGTTGTCGACATAGCCTACGGTCTCTAAGCCCAGCTCGGGGTGCGCCTTGATATGACCGGCCAGCTCCTCGAGCAGCGGGCTCATGCCGACGAACAGAATCCGCTGCGGCCCCACTACCCGCAGCACTACTGCGCTGTAAACGATGCGCCAGGCAAAGAGCGCCACGATGGTCAGCGCGCCGGCGGGGAGCATCACCCGAATCGGCAGCCGGAAGCCGTCGTTGATGTAGCCGATAATGCCTTGAATCAGCAGCGCGATACCCAGCACCAGCGAAAGCTGCTGGAGCAGCAGGACGCGCGACTTCACATAAATGCGCTCGTACAAATCCTCGAAGAACAACCCGAACACAATGCTGGCCACCACCACGGCGATGCGTTCGAGGCCGCTGTCGGTAAACAAAAATACTTCGGGATCGACACTCAAAATGAGGAAGGTGACCACCAGAAAGCAGGAAGCTATGATCAGGATCTCGGAAAACAGGAGAGCGAGCGCGCCTACGGGAACGTAGACTCGAAACAGACGGATCATCGGCCCGAAACCATGGGTGCAATCCAATTATATCCGCATCGCCGGCATGGCCGGCTGGGAATTGCGATAATTGAATTAGATTGCCGATCCCTGTCTACATGGACCATCACGCCACTACTCCGCTCGATCCGCGGGTGCTCGAGGCGATGCTGCCGTACTTCACGCTAAAGTTCGGAAACGCGGCCAGCCGGAGCCATCGATTCGGCTGGGAAGCGGAGCAGGCAGTGGAGCAGGCGCGCGGACAGGTTGCCCGGCTAATCGGTGCTGCACCGCAGGAAATCGTATTTACCAGCGGCGCGACGGAGTCGGACAACCTGGCGCTCAAAGGCGTGGCGGAGGCTTATGGCCGGGGCGGCCACATCATCACCACGGCAATCGAGCATAAAGCAGTTTTGGATACCTGCAACACGCTCGAGCAGCGCGGCTGCCGCGTGACACGCTTGCCGGTGGGACGCGACGGCCTGGTGGATCCTGGCACGGTATGCGCGGCCATCGGCGAGCGAACCGTACTGGTTTCGATGATGTACGCCAATAACGAAGTAGGCACGCTCCAACCGGTGAAGGAGATCGGTAGGATCTGCAAAGAGCGTGGCGTGCTGTTCCATACCGATGCGGTGCAGGCGGTGGGCAAGACGCCGGTGGATGTGGAGGCGGACAACATCGACCTGCTTTCGATTTCGGCGCACAAGATGTACGGTCCCAAAGGCGTGGGCGCGTTGTACGTGCGGCGGCGCAATCCTCCCGTGCGGTTAACCGCGCAGATGGATGGCGGCGGTCATGAGCGCGGCGCGCGGGCCGGCACGCTGAACGTGCCGGGCATCGTCGGATTGGGGGCGGCCGGGGCGATTGCCGCCCGGGAAATGGCGGAGGAGAGCGCGCGTTTGCGGCGGCTGCGCGATCGGCTGCGCGCCACCCTCGAGGCGGAGCTCGACGGCGTGGCGGTGAATGGCAGCATCGAGCATCGCCTGCCGCACAGTCTCAATATGAGCTTTGCCGGCGTGGAAGCCGAAGCGCTGATGATGGGCATGAGCGAGGTAGCGCTATCGAGCGGGTCGGCCTGTACTTCGGCTACCATCGAGCCCAGCTACGTGTTGAGGGCCATGGGCGTCGATGACCAACTCGCGCACTGTTCCATCCGCTTTGCGCTCGGCAGATTCAACACCGAGCAGGAAGTAGACTATGTGGCTGCGCGTGCGGCCGAAGTAGTAACGAAATTGCGCGAGCTTTCACCGGCGTATGAGATGGTAAGGGAGGCAATATGATTCAAGTAACTCCGAAAGCCGCACAGCGGATACGGCAGATAGTTGCCAAAGAAGGGAACGGCGGCGGGCTGCGTCTGGCGGTGCAGGGTGGTGGCTGTTCCGGATTGACGTATCAGTTTAAAATCGAGAGCGGCGAACGCCCCAGCGATCAGGTTTTTGCATTCGACGGGGCCAAGGTTCTGATCGATCCCAAGAGCCTGGTCTTCCTGGACGGGCTCACGCTCGACTATACCGAATCCCTGATGCAATCCGGATTCGTGATCGCGAATCCGAACGCGCAGAAGACCTGCAGTTGCGGTACGTCGTTTTCCACCTAAATCCTGTACATCATGTGGAACGACTTGCGATTTGCCTTCCGCACGCTGGCCCGCAGCCCAATGTTTACCGCGGTGGCGGTGCTATCGCTGGCGCTCGGCATCGGCGCCAACACGTCCATATTTTCGCTACTCGACCAGGTGGTCTACCGCTCGCTGCCCGTGCGCGATCCCGGCTCGCTGGTGGTTTTCCACGTTGACGACCATAGCTCGGGCCAAACGATGCAGGACAACAGCCAGAGCGTTTTTTCGTATCCGATGTATCGGGATTTGCGCGACCGCAGCCCGATTTCGAGCGGGGTCATCGCGCGGTCCGGCGCGCCGGTCAGTATTTCCTGGAATGGGCAGACCGAACGCGCGCGGGCGGAGATCGTGTCGGGTAATTTCTTTGACGTTCTTGGGGTTCGCGCGCAACTCGGCCGGCTGCTGTCGGCGGAGGACGACGGAGCGCCGGGGGCACATCCGGTGGTGGTGTTGAGTCACGACTATTGGGTGCGCCGCTTCGGCTCCGATCCGGGCGTTCTCAATCAGAAGGTGGCCATCAACCGGCATCCCATGATCGTGATCGGCGTGGCTCCGGCCAATTTCCGCGGCGTGCTTTCGGGAGAAGATCCCGAGGTGCTGGTTCCCATGGCCATGAAGCGCGAGATCACGCCCACCTGGGACGGCCTGACCGATCGGAATGTACGGTGGCTCAATATTCTGGCGCGGCTGAAGCCGGGAGTTTCACCACAACAGGCGCAGGCGGCTCTCCAGACCGTCTACCGGCCTATTTTGGAATTAGAAGTGAAGGAACGTGGCCTTACGAGCAAGCGCAACGCGCAGCTCATACTCTCGCAAAAACTGGAACTCCGGCCGGCCGCGCAAGGCATCAATCAACTCAGTCTGGAATGGGAGAAGCCGCTGGTGGCGCTGATGGCGCTGGTAGGCCTGGTGCTGCTGATCGCCTGCGCCAACGTAGCGAACCTGCTGATGGCGCGGGCTGCATCGCGCCGCCGCGAGATAGCCATTCGCCTGGCGCTCGGAGCCGGACGGAGCGACCTGCTGCGCCAGCTTCTGCTGGAGAGCCTGGTCATCGCCCTGGCCGGAGGGCTGCTCGGCCTGCTGGTTTCGGTTTGGACCACCGGCGCCTTGCTGCAGGTTCTGCCGGCGGATGCGACCAATGGATGGATCTCGGCCGGCATCGATATACGGCTGCTGGTTTTCACCCTGGGGCTTTCCACCGTCACCGGATTTCTATTTGGACTGGCGCCTGCGCTAGGGGCCAGCCGCACCGAGGTAGCATCTACGCTGCGCGAGCAACCCGCGGCGCTGGCCTCGGCGGGAGGCGGCGCCAATTTCCGCCGCGCCCTGGTGGTCGTGCAACTGGCGCTTTCGCTGCTGCTGCTGGTGGGAGCCGGCCTGTTCGCTCGCAGCCTCTTCAATCTGGTGCGCGTCGATCCCGGTTTTCGCACGGAGCGATTGTGGACTTTTTCAATCGATCCGAGCCTGAACGACTATTCGCGGGCCCGCGGCTTTGCGCTCTTCGACGACCTGCTGCGCCGGCTTCGGACGCTGCCGGGAGTGATCGCCGCCGGGTCCGCCAGCCCTGGCCCGTTGACCCACAGCACGCGCAGCAGCAACGTCACCGTGGAAGGTTATCGGGCGCGGGAAGACGAAGATACAGACGTCTCGCGCCACGCTGTCAGTCCCGGGTATTTCGCCGCGCTGGGGACTCCGGTAGCGCGCGGCCGTGAGGTAGAAGAGCGCGACCTCGCCTCGCCGGACAAAGTGGTGGTGGTGAACGAAGAATTTGTGAGGCGCTTCTTCGGACAAAGGGACGCGCTGGGCCGCCGCATGATGTTCGGCGCGAGCAATCAACGCACGCCGGACCGGGAGATTGTCGGTATCGTGCGCAACTCGAAACATAACGACCTGCGCGAGACGCCCCGTCCGTCGGTTTACTATCCCTATACGGACGAGGACCAACCCGATCGCATGGAATTTTATGTGCGCAGTGAGCGGGATACCGAACCGCTGGGGCCCCAGGTGCGCCGGTTGGTGCAACAAATGGATGCCAGCCTGCCGGTGTTCGATATCATGTCGGTCGAGATTCAGGTAAAGGAATCGCTACAGATTGAGCGGCTGATCGCCATACTGTCGTGCGCCTTCGGCTTACTGGCAACCCTGCTGGCCGCTATCGGACTATACGGCGTGGTGGCTTACACGGTGGCGCGGCGCACGGCTGAAATCGGAATCCGTGTGGCGCTCGGCGCGGTTCCGGGCGACGTGCTGTGGCTGGTGATGAAGGATGTGGGCCTGCTCGTTCTTTTGGGGCTGGCGATCGGTGTGCCCGTAGCGCTGGGGCTCGGGCGGCTGGTCGAATCGCAACTGTTCGGGCTGCACTCAGGCGATCCGGCGATCTTCATCAGCGCGGCGCTGGTGCTGGTGCTGGTGGCGCTGCTGTCGGGCCTGGTTCCAGGAAGGCGCGCGGCACGCATCGATCCGATTGTGGCGCTGCGGCACGAGTAGCCGGCTTACTTTTTCGAAAGCTCGTTGAGCGCCGTCAGCACCTCTTCGCTGTGCTGATTGGGACTCACGCCTGTCCACACCTTGACGATCTTGCCGTCAGGATCGATCAGGAAGGTATTGCGCAAGGCCATGCCATTGGGGCGCAGCGAGCCGTACTCTTCGACCACTTTCTTGTCGGTATCGGCCAGCAGTTTAAAGGTGAGCCCCTGCTTGGCGCAAAAATCTTTGTGGCTGTCAGGGCTATCGACGCTCACCCCGACAATCACGGCATTGGCCTGCTCGTACTTGGCGAGGTCGCGCTGGAAATTGTGCGCTTCGATGGTGCAGCCGGGCGTATTGTCTTTCGGGTAGAAATACAGGACCACCCACTTGCCGTGAAAGTCGCTCAGCGACACCGGGGTTCCGTCCTGCGAAGGCAGGCTCACGCTCGGAGCTGGCTGGCCTGCTTGGGGAACGGCGTCAAATGCGAACATGCTGACGGCTCCTAATGAGAAGAGCAGCGTAGCGAACAACGCGATGCGGATCTGAGTCATGACCTCGATGCTATCATGAAGGCACATGCCGCAGGCACTCCCCACCGTAGTGGTGGTGGGCAGACCCAACGTCGGAAAATCGACTCTTTTTAACCGTATTACCGGGAAAAGACGCGCTATTGTGGGCGACCAACCCGGCATTACGCGCGACCGCCTGCATGGCGCGGCCGAATACCAGGGGCGGGGATTCGAGTTGATCGATACGGGCGGCATCGTGGTGGACGATGCGGAGTACATCCCGAGCCAGATCCTGAAGCAGGCGCGGGTGGCGCTCGATCGCGCGGAGCACATCATTTTTCTGGTGGATGGCCGCAGTGAGATTACGGCGCCCGACCGCGATCTGGCGCGCATGCTGCTGAAGTTGGGCAAGCCCATTTCGCTGGCGGTGAACAAGGCCGATACCGGCCCGCACGAAAGCCTGGCGCACGATTTCTATTCGCTGGGAATCGCGAACATTTTCCCGGTATCGGCAGAGCACGGCATCGGCGTGGATGCATTGCTCGAGCACGTCACCGCGGGGTTCGCCGAAACTCCCGGGGAAGAGCGGCGGGACGCCATTAAAGTCGCCATCATCGGGCGGCCCAATGTCGGCAAATCCACGCTGTTGAACGTGCTGACCGGAGAAGACCGCTCCATTGTTTCGCCCATTGCAGGCACCACCCGCGACTCGGTGGATGAGACCATCGTGCGCGACGGCGTCAGCTACACCTTCGTAGACACCGCCGGCATACGGCGCAAAGGCAAGACCAGGCAGATGGCGGAAAAGCTCAGCGTGGTGATGGCGCGCCGGAATATCCGCATGGCCGACGTCGCGCTGGTGCTGCTGGACGCCAGCGAAGGCGTGCTGGCGCTGGACGCCACCATTGCGGGATACGCGCACGAAGGCGGGCGCGGCGTGATCGTCTGCGTCAACAAGTGGGACCTGATCGCCGAAGGCAAGAAGACCGCCTTCGAGCGCGACCTGCGCGACCAGTTGAAGTTCCTGGATTACGCGCCGGTGCTCTTTCTTTCCGCCAAAACGGGCGTGGGCGTGACGCGCATTTTCAAAGCGATCCGGGAGGCCTATGAATCGGCCACCAAACGCATCTCGACAGGAGAACTGAACCGGTTCGTCGAAAGCCTGCACTTCGAGGAGCGCCGAATTTACTACATTACACAGGCTTCGATCAAGCCGCCCACTTTCGTGCTGTTCACCAACCGGACCGGCCCGCTGCACTTTTCCCACATACGGTATCTGACTAACCAGATCCGCAAGCGGTTCGGATTTGTGGGAACGCCTATTGAGCTGAAGACGAAGACTAAAAAAGACTAGTGCAGGCGCTACGCTCCCGGCTCGTCCGCTTTGCGCGCCTTCACAAAATCCATCTCACCCTGTTTCGGAATACCCGGCTCGAAACAGCGGCGGCAGCGCGCTTCGTACATTTCGGCGGCGCCCACTACGATTAAATCATCGGCGCCGCGCAGGCGTTGCGTGTGCTTGGCGGGATTGCCGCAGCGTACGCAAATCGCGAGCGTTTTGGTAATGGATTCGGCCAGCGCCAGCAGGTCCGGTATGGGGACGAAAGGCCGCCCCAGGTAATCGGTGTCCAGGCCGGCGACAATCACCTGCTTGCCGCTATCGGCCAGACGTTGCGCGATGTCCACCAGGCTCTCGCCCATGAAGTTGGCCTCGTCCACGCCGATGACCTCGGAGCGCCAATCCACACGATCCAGAATTTCAGCGCCCGACCCCACCACTTCCGACTTCATGCGCAAATCGCCGTGCGAAACGATCTCGTCCACGCCGTAGCGCGTATCGATGGCGGGCTTGAACACCTGTACACGCTTGCGCGCGATGGTGGCCCGCCGCAAGCGCCGGATCAGCTCTTCGCTCTTCCCCGAAAACATGGGCCCGCAGATCACCTCGATCCATCCCAGGTTGCCCGTCACAAACTCCATAGAACCCGATCCAGCATGGCACATCGAGCTGAATGGAATCCAGTACAGCTACAATGACAGTTCTATGAGAAGGCTTTGCTGCGCGCTGCTGCTATCGATGTGCGGATTGGCAGCCGAAAAAAAACCGGCCACCCTCGAAACCATGTCAACGCCCAGGCACATGCCTGCCATCATCTGGGCGCCCGATGGAAAGCGGTTTGCGTGGATAGAAGAAAAATCGATCTGGCAGTACGAGGCGCCCACGGCGAGAAAGAAACAACTGGTGACTCTCGAGCCTCTCGAAGAGAAGGCCATCAAGCCGCCCAAAGCGGAGACCTTCGACTGGCTCAACCGGCGGGTTTCCGAACAGAGCTTCCAATGGTCTTCTTCCGGGCGCGAGATGCTGATCAACGTGCAAGGCGACCTGTTTTTGCTGCACACGGAGAACGGCAAATGGGAGCAGCTCACGGCCACCGCCGAGCAGGAGCACGATCCGAAGCTGTCGCCGGACGGCCATTTCGTTTCGTTCCGGCGCGACCACGACCTGTACAGCCTGGAGATCGAATCGAAGAAGTTGACGCGGCTCACAGGCGACGGCGGAGCTACCCTGTGGAATGGGGAACTCGACTGGGTCTATCCCGAAGAGCTGGATCTTTCAACGGCGCACTGGTGGTCGCCCGACAGCAGTCAGATCGCCTACCTGCAGTTCGACGTGAGCCGCGAGTCGATTTTTCCGCACGCGGATCTGCTCTCGTGGCGCGCCATTGCGGAGCCCGAGCGCTTCCCGCAGCCGGGTACGCCGAACGCGGAGGTGCGTTTGGGCGTGGTGGCGGCCACGGGCGGTCCGACCCGTTGGATGGATATTGGCGAAGCGCGCGATCATCTGCTGGCCCGCGTTTATTGGTCGCCGGACAGCCGCGCGGTAGCTTACGAACGCCTGAATCGCGTGCAAAACCACCTGGACCTCGGCTTGGCCGACGTGCACACGGGCGCTGCGCGAGTGCTGCTCGCGGAGCAGGATCCTTATTGGGTCAACGTCAACGATGACTTTTGCTTCCTGAATCAGGGCAAACAGTTCTTGTGGGGCAGCGAGCGGGACGGATATCGGCATCTCTATCTCTATTCCGCCGACGGGAGACAAGCGCGGCAACTGACCAGTGGCGAGTGGGAAGTCACCCAAGTGACAGGGGTGAGCGAAGCGGCCGGCGAAGTATTTTTCGTTTCGACCGGGGAGAGTCCCATCGAGCGGCAGCTTTACCGCGTGGGCCTGGATGGCGCCGGTAAACCGCAGAGGCTTAGCCACGGCGCCGGCACCCACAGCATTTCGATGGGTCCCACAACCGCGTACTATATGGATACATTTTCCAGCTCGAGCACGCCGCCGGGGCGTACGCTATACCAGACCGGCGGTTCCCAGCTAGAGGTGTATCAAAAACCAGTGTTTCCGGACGTGGAAGTCCTGCCGTCTGAAATAGTCCAGCTTAAATCCGGCGATGGCGCGCCGCTTTTCGCGCGCATGATTAAGCCGGCAGGTTTCTCTGCCGATAAGAAGTACCCGGTGATCGTGATGATCTATGGCGGCCCGGGCGCGCAGACAGTGCACGACGCGTGGACGGGCGCCGATTTCGACCAGGTGCTGGCGCAGCGCGGCTACCTGATCTGGCAACTGGATAATCACGGTTCTTCCGGGCGCGGGCATCTCTGGGAATCGAAGATCTATCACCAGACCGGCGCTCAGGAGCTCAAGGATCAGCTCGAGGGCATACACTATCTGCAAACGCTGGGATTTGCGGACATGACTCGCGTGGGCCTCAGCGGCTGGAGTTATGGAGGCTATATGACGCTCTATTCGCTGGCCAACGCGCCCGACGTCTTTCGAGCGGGCATCGCGGGGGCGCCGGTAACCGACTGGCGCAACTACGATACGATTTATACGGAGCGCTACATGGGCCTGCCGGAGGACAATCCCGACGGTTACAAGCGGAGCTCGCCGCAGACCAATGCAGGCGATATCCACGCGCGGCTGTTAATCGTGCACAATCTCGAAGACGATAACGTGCATTTCCAAAATACCGTGCAGATGGTCAACGTGCTGGAGCGAGCGGGCAAGCAGTTCCAGATGCTGATTTATCCGCAGAAGTCCCATGGCGTAACCGGTCCGGCGCGCAAGCAGATGTTGCAGGCCATGATGGACTTTTTCGATAAGTCGCTGAAGGATTGAGCGCCAGCTTAGAGCTTCAACTGTACGATGGTCTCCAGGTGGAACGTCTGCGGGAAGAGGTCCACAAGGGTCATACGCTCGATCCGATAACCGGCGCTGAGCAAGCCGGACAGGTCGCGCGCTAGCGTGGCCGGGTCGCAGGAGACCATCGCGATGCGCGGCGCTTTGACTCGGGAAAGGCTGTCGACCATGCGCTTGCCGATCCCAGCCCGCGGCGGATCCAGCATCACGAAATCCGGCGCGGTTTCGAGATTCTGCAGAAACGCCTCGGCGTTCCCGCGCTCCGCTTGGATGGTGATACCGGCGCGTTCGGCATTCAAGCGCAGATCTTCCACGGCGCGCGTCCCCGATTCTACCGCCGTCACCGCAGCGAAGCGCCGCACCAGCGGTAGCGAGAAGAGGCCCACGCCCGCGTATAGATCGAGCGCTGTGGCGCCCTCCGCCCCATCGATGGCCCGTTCGATGAGGCTGTCGATTAAGAAGCGATTGGCCTGGAAGAATGAGCCGCTGCTGACGCGCCAGGTGTATCCCGCCGCGGCATAATCCAGCGCACCGTCGACCCAGCCGGGTAGCCGTTCGGCGCACCAATCGAAGAAGCGGCGCGCCACCGGACGCTCGGTTTCGAGAACATTAAGCTGCATCTGCGTTTCATCGGTGAACAGCTCGATCGTGCGGATAAAGCGCGGCCAGCGCGGATCGCGCAGCATGTCACGCAAAATCTCGATCGCGGCATTGATGGCCGGCGAGGCGATGGGGCAACTCGCGATCGGACACAGCCTGTGCGATTGCGCCTGGCGATATCCAAGCTCGGCGCGGTCAATGTGCAGTTGCACGCGATTGCGATAATTCCAGGGTTCGCCGGCCAGGATTTCGATCTCCGCCGGAGGCTCGATCTTGCCGATCCTTCGCAACTGATCTTCGAGAATCGCGCGCTTGAGCAGGAGCTGCAAAGGGTACCGCGCATGCTGATAATGGCATCCGCCGCAATACGTGAAATAGGGACAACGCGGCGTGATCCGCTCGGGCGAGGCGGCCAATACTTCGAGCAGAGTGGCATGCACCAGGCCGGGCTTCTCGGAAGCGGTTCGCACGCGCACGCGCTCGCCCGGCAGCACGAACGGCACGAGCACCGCGCGGCCTTCCAGGCGGCCCAGCCCGCCGCCGCCATACACCAGCTTGTCCACCATGAACTCGAAATCGCTTACGATAAAAAATACTCCCTGAACTCCACCAACCATGAGAGCACGAGTCTTCTCCGGCATGCAGCCGTCCGGAAGTGTACATATCGGAAATTACCTGGGTGCGCTGAAGAACTGGGTGCGGGTGCAGGCGGATTACGAATGCATCTTTTGCATCGTGGACCTGCACGCGGTGACCGTATATCAGGACCCCGCCGAGCTGCGCGCCAAGATTATCGAGAGCGCCGGGCTGTATCTGGCCGCGGGGATCGATCCGCGGCAATCGAGCATCATGGTGCAATCGGCGGTGCCGGCGCATGCTGAGCTGGCATGGATGCTCACCTGCGTGACGCCGGTAGGGTGGCTCGAGCGCATGACGCAGTACAAGGCCAAGGCCGCCAGGCAGGAATCGGTGGGCGACGGACTGTTGCAGTATCCCGCGCTGATGGCCGCCGATATTCTGCTCTATCAGGCTGCCATCGTGCCGGTGGGAGAGGATCAGGCCCAGCACCTCGAGCTGACCCGCGATATCGCGCAGCGCTTCAATTCGCTCTATGGCGACACCTTTGTGATGCCCGCCACCAGCCTGCCCAGTGTGGGCGCGCGCATCATGGGGCTGGACGATCCCACGGCTAAAATGAGCAAGTCCGCCACGGGCGCCAACCATGCGGTGGCCCTGCTCGATCCGCCGGACCGCATACGCAAGACCATCATGCGCGCCACTACCGATTCGCAGCCGGCCGTGGACTTCGAACACCTCGGCGAAGGCGTCGCCAACCTGCTCAGCATTTTTCAGGCGTTTGGCGGCTGGACCGATGCACAGGTGCGCGCGCATTTCAGCGGATTGCGCTACGGCGAGGTGAAGAAGCAGGTGGCCGACATGGTGATCGCGCACCTGGAGCCGTTCCAGCAGCGCTACAACCAAATGATGGCCGAGCCTGGTTACATCGCCGGCATCTTGCGCGAAGGGGCCGCGCGCGTGCGCCCCATCGCCGACTCCACGGTGGACCTCGTCAAGCAGCGCATGGGGCTCTACACAGAGTCCTGAAATGGACTCGAACTCCGCCTCGCTTTCCGCATACTGGCGCCTGGTGCGCGACAACCGCAACTTCCGCCGGCTGTGGAGCGCGCAGATCGTCAGCGAACTGGGCGACTGGTTCTATGCGCTGGCCATCTACACGCTGCTGCTCGATCTGACCGGCCGCGCCTCTTCGGTGGGCATCGCGGTGGTCTTACAGGTGCTGCCGCAGGCACTTGCGGGACCTATGGCAGGGGTGGTGAACGATCGCATCCGGCGCAAGCGCGTCATGATCGCGGCCGACCTGGCCCGCATGGCGATCGTGGCGGGAATGCTGCTGGTGCGCTCACCGGGGACGGTCTGGCTGGTCTACGTGCTGTTGTTTCTCGAAAGCTCGATGGTGGCGTTTTTCGAGCCGGCGCGCAACGCGGTGATCCCCAATATCGTGGGCGAGGCGCAGGTGTTGACCGCCAATACCCTTTCGGCCACCACCTGGTCGTTCAATCTGGCGATCGGATCCGCTCTGGGCGGGGTGGCGGCTGTGCTCTTCGGACGGAACGCTGTGTTCGTGTTCAATGCGTGTTCGTTTCTGGCGTCGGCCGCGTTGATTCGTGGTATGCGATTTGCCGAGCCGCACACCGCGCACGCGCCTGCGCTGCGCCCGCGTGATCTCGTGGATTTCTCGCCGATCGTCGAGGGCATACGATACATTCGGCAGGACGCGCGCCTGTCGACTACGCTGTTCGTCAAGATGGGGCTGGGCTTCATAGGGGCCAATAACGTGATCCTGCCGCTGCTCGGGGCGCGGGTTTTTCCGGTGCGCCTGGCGGGGCTTCCGGCTAATCGCGGCGCCATGCTGGGCATGAGCCTGTTATTGGGAGCGCGCGGCACGGGGGCCATTATCGGCCCATTCGTGAGCGGCGCCTGGGCCAAGGGCAGGCACGCCCGGCTCAGGACCGGGATACTCTTCGGGTTTCTGGCAGCCTCCCTGGGCTACCTCACGGTAGGTGTGTCGCCCTCGGTATGGTGGGCCGTCGGCGCCGTCATTCTGGCCCACGCGGGCGGCTCGACCATCTGGGTTTTTTCCACCACGCTGCTGCAGATTTATACGGGCGACCGCTTCCGCGGGCGCGTCTTCTCGGCCGAGCTGAGCCTGTTCACGGTAACCATCGCGGCCAGCAGCTATCTGGCGGGCCTGGCGATGGACTGGTCCGTGCCGCCGCGCATGACCGCCACGCTTACCGGTCTCGCCGTACTGGTTCCGGCGGTGGTTTGGGCGGTGATGTTGCGAAACAGAAAGTGGGAGTGAGCTAACATCGAATCACAGGCCGGAATCAGCACAGGCCGGAATCAGCGCAGGCCGGACCGACGATGCGGTGGATAGGCTCGGAAACCTTCTGGCTCACCAGACTCGTGTTGCAGAGAGCGCTGGCGGCCATCCTTCTCATCGCTTTCCTCAACGTCCTGAATGAATTCAAGCCGCTACTGGGCGACCACGGCCTGCTGCCGGCCCAGCTGTTCACGAGGTCCGTTCCCTTTCGCGAATCGCCCAGCCTGTTCTTCTTGGCCGCCAACGACACGGCTTTCACCATCGGCGCGTGGCTCGGTGTAGCGCTCGCGTGCCTGGCTCTCGCCGGTTTCGCGGAACGCTACAGCACCTGGCTTTCCGTGGCGATTTGGGCGGCGCTGTGGGTGCTGTACATCTCGTTCGTCAACGTGGGCCAGACCTTTTATGGATTTGGATGGGAATCCATTCTGCTCGAGGCGTGTTTCTATACTGTATTCCTGGGCAGCCGCAACGCCACGCCTCAAACCATGGGCATCTGGCTGCTGCGCTGGCTGCTGTTTCGCGTAATGTTCGGCGCCGGCCTCATCAAATTGCGCGGCGACCCCTGCTGGCGCGACCTCACCTGCCTCGACTATCATTACGAAACTCAGCCCATGCCCAATGCGCTGAGCTGGTTTTTTCACTGGGGACCGGCGTGGACGCACCGCGGGGGAGTGCTGTTCAACCATTTTTCCGAGCTGGTGGTGCCGTTCGCCTATTTCCTGCCGCAGCCGGTCAGCGCTATCGCGGGCCTGATCACCATTGCCTTTCAGGGGCTGATCTTCGCCGGCGGCAATCTCTCGTGGCTGAATGCTCTGACCATGGTGTTGGCTCTCAGCACCTTCGATGACCATTTCCTCTCGCGCTTCCTCCCTATACATGCGCCCGCCACGCATGCACCGGCCCTGGCGCATCGCGCCGCCACCATCGCCGTTGGCCTGCTGGTGGCTTTTCTCAGCATCGACCCGGTTCGCAATATGCTTTCTTCCAGGCAGGTGATGAATACCGTCTACAATCGATTTCACCTGGTGGGGACCTACGGCGCATTCGGTTCCATTACGCGCCCGCGCTACGAAGTGATCGTGGAGGGAACGGACGATGCCGTCGAGGGCCCGTCCACCCAGTGGCGCGAGTATGAGTTCAAAGGCAAGCCCGGCAGTCCCGGCCGTATGCCGCCGCAGATTGCGCCCTATCACCTGCGGCTCGATTGGCTCATGTGGTTCGCGGCCCTGTCGTCCTACCGCGAGCAGCCCTGGTTTGTGAACTTCATGGCGAAGCTGCTCGAAGGCGATCACGCGGTGCTCGGATTATTGCGGTCCAATCCCTTCCCGGATCGCCCGCCGAAGCAGGTGCGCGCGCTCTTCTACGAGTATCATTTCACGACACCCGCGGAGCGGGCGGCGAACGGCCAGTGGTGGAAGCGCCAACGGGTGTCCGTCTACTTCCCGCCCGTGTCGCTGGCCACGCCCGGTTTTCGCCAGTTGCTTGAAGAGCAGGGCTGGATGGAGGATCGGTATTCCCACCTCTAGCGGCAACGCGTGCGTGGTTGGGTCGGGACCGAATGGCTTGACCGCGGCCATCATTCTGGCGAAGGCGGGCCTGCGCACCACGCTGTACGAGGCTGAGCCGACTATCGGCGGAGGCGTACGATCGGCGGAGCTGACACTGCCCGGATTCGTACATGATATTTGCTCCGCCGTACATCCGTTCGCGGTCAGCTCGCCTGTGTTTGCGTCTTTCCCGCTGGCCGAGCACGGGCTCGCTTGGATCCAGCCCCCGCTGCCCCTGGCACATCCTCTCGATGACGGCTCTGCCGCGATCCTTGAAATGCCGCTGGAGGCGACCTGTGCCCGGCTGGGTGCGGATGGCCCGGCTTACCGCCGCGCAATTGGACCGCTGGTGCGGCGCTGGCAAGAGCTTATGCCGATGATCCAGCAGCCGATGTTACGGTGGCCCGCCCATCCGTGGCTGCTCGCCCGTTTCGGCGCGCTGGGCCTGTGGCCGGCGGCCGCCTCCGCCCGGCTGCTGTTTCGCACCACAGCGGCGCGCGCGCTATTTGCAGGCCTCGCCGCGCATGCCGCGCTGCCGCTCGAGGCGATGGGCTGCGCCGCCTTCGGTTGGGTGCTGGCCGCCGCCGCCCACGCCGTCGGCTGGCCCATACCGCGCGGCGGTGCGCAATCGATTGCCAACGCCCTCGCTTCTTATTTCGAATCGCTGGGCGGACGAATTGTCACCAATACCAGAATCCGTTCGCTCGACGAGTTGGACGACTATAAATCAGGCAATGCCGCGCCCATCCTCTTCGACCTGACGCCCCGCCAGTTCCTGGCTGTGGCGGGCAACCGTTTGCCGGAGCGCTTCTGCCGCCGTATGGAAAGCTACCGCTACGGGCCGGGCGTTTTCAAAATCGATTGGGCGTTGAGCGCGCCAATACCGTGGAAGGCCGGCGAGTGCGCGCGCGCCGGTACGCTTCACCTGGGCGGGTCGCTCGAGGAGATCGCCGCATACGAGCGCGCCGCGGCCGGCCACACCAACGCCCCGCGGCCCTTCCTTCTGGTCGCGCAGCCGAGCTTATTCGACGCGGGCCGTGCGCCAATGGGGCGCCACACTGCGTGGGCCTACTGTCACGTGCCGCACGCCTCGACAGTGGATATGACAGAAGCGATCGAATCCCAGGTGGAACGTTTTGCTCCGGGCTTCCGCTCGCGGATTTTGGGGCGTCATACGTTTTCGCCCGCGGAGCTTGAGCAGCATAACGCCAACCTGGTGGGCGGCGACATCACCGGCGGCTCGCAGAATCTCGGACAGCTCATCCTGAGGCCGACGCGCCTGTTCTACCGCACGCCCCTCGACGGAGTGTATCTGTGTTCATCGTCCACGCCGCCGGGCGGAGCGGTGCACGGCATGTGCGGCTTTCATGCCGCTCAAACCGCGCTGCGAGCTCTTGCGCGCGCCCGTTGAACCGCGGCCAACCCCGGTAGCTCCACCGCACGAGCGGCAGTCATCCGAGTCCGTCCCAAAGGCACTGGACGGCCGCGCTGATGATCTTCGGATCGAATCGGCCGCCATGCGCTCCCAACTGTTCGGCGAAGGCGACTGTCTGCGCTGTGGACCAAAGCAGCAGCGCCGCCGCTCCCGGGTCGACCGCGCCGATTCTACCGGCAAGCTGCTCTCGCACGATGAGCTCGACCAGGCCGCGCCGCAGAGTGACCATGGGAGAGTCCGGATGACTGGCGGCAAATTCTTCGAAGCGGAAAGAGGGATGCGACATGAGCGCGATCAACACGGGCAGCGTCGAGCGGAAATAGTCGATCATGGACAGCACGATCTTTTCGATCAAGGCGCGTCCCGAGAGGCGGGGATGATGAAGAAGCTGATGCAAGTCCGCCGAAGGGGGAGTCATAGCTGCAAAGAACAGATCTTCTTTAGTGGTGAAGCGCTGGAACATCACACCCTCGGACACGCCTGCCCGCTGTGCGATCTCCTTGGTCGACGCCCTGAAACCTTTTTCCAGGAAGACACGGCGCGCCGCCTCCAATAGCTCGGCATCGGATTTGGTCTTGTTTCTGCCCACTGCCTGTCAGGATTTTCGCGCTAAGAAGTAAAACGCACCAGGGCGTCTTCCTTTCTCGATCGTTTCAAATCCGGCATCATGCAGCAAGTCCACCCAGCGGGCTGCGCTCCGTGTGTGAACGTGCAGGAGAAGCGGACCAAAAGTGAAGTTGACCCAAAAGTCCTTCGCGATCACCATCAACAGGAATTGGCCTCCCGGTTTCAGCACGCGTGAGGCTTCATTGAGGGCGCTGGCGACGCCGCCGCGATCGAGGTGGTCGATGGCATAAGTGCTGACCACTGCATCGAACGTGGCCGCATCGAAGGGCAGCTTGCGCATGTCGCCGGGCTGAATGGACGCTCGTTGTTCCACACCCGCGGCTCTGAAGTTGGCCAGCAGCCTTCGGCGTCCGACGTCGATCACTTCTTCGCCGCTCTCACCAGCCCCGAAGTGGCGGACATATTCGGTACCGAATTTGTCGAGCGCCACTACGGTGGTCCTCGGGCGGCCTTCCAGAACCATGATGGAGGATCGCCCGGACCCTGCGCCCATGTCCAAAACTTTTCCCGAGCCGGAGGCCAGGAACGATGGAGTGGGCAGTGGCAGGCGTCCGTTAATGTCAAGGCCAAAGCGAACCACCAGGAAAGCGGCAAACGACCACAGCGTGACTGCGGCGATCGGCAGCAACAAGAGTCTGGACCAGTGCAGACGGCGGCCAAGCAGCCAGAGCGCCAAAGCGGTGAGTGCGATCAGCAGGTGAGCGTAGGTCAAAAGCCATGGATAGCCAAAATTTATATGTGAGTGCATACTTATTAATATACCGGAAAGAGTGCGCCCGCCGACAGTGGTGCTGCTATTGCAAGAAGCTAACGTTTTCGCCGCCGGGCGCCGATGAAGTTCTTATGCAGAACTGGGACGAACACAAAGACAACCACGACCGGTTTCTAAAGAGCTGTTTAGACGCTAGCGGCAGCCGGCAGGCTCGCACGGGCTCAGAACCGCGTCCCATCGAGGCAGACGTTCCAGCGGTTGCCGGTACGGAATACTACTTGCCGATACAAAACGTCGAAAAAATGCGGTGGAGAATATCGTCCGCCGTGGTCGCTCCGGTGATCGCGTCGATGGGACCCAGCGCGCTGTAGAGATCCAGCAGGAGCATTTCGTGGGGGATGTTCCCGGCTACCGCCGCCCGCGCCTTATCGAGGTATTCGAGCGACTCGCGCAACAGCCGTTCGTGGCGCAGGCTGGTGATGAAGCCGGTCTCACGATCGACTCCCCGATCGGGAGCTACGGCATCGAAGATGGCTTCGCGCAGCGGGTCGATGCCCTCGCCGGTTAAGGCAGAAACCAACTGGATGGGTCCGACCGTTTCCGCGCGGCGGGGCAGGTCGCATTTATTGCCCACCAGGATCCAGCGGCCCTGTTCACCGGCGCGCGTCATCAATTGGCGATCCGCCTCGGCGACCGGCGCCGCAAGGTCCAACACCACCAGGATGAGGTCGGCATCCGCCATGGCCTGCAGGCTGCGCTCGATGCCTAGCGTCTCCACCAGGCCTTCGCCTTCGCGTATGCCGGCGGTATCGGACAGTTTCACTGGAATGCCGTGGATGGCTGCCACTTCGGATACCACATCGCGGGTGGTGCCGGGAATGTCGGTGACAATGGCGCGATCCTGTTCGAGCAGTCTGTTGAAGAGGCTGCTCTTCCCCACGTTGGGCCTCCCGACGATGGCCAGCGCGAGGCCGGAGCGCACCAGGCCGCCGAAGGCAAAGCTATCGGCCAGGCGGGAAACGCCCGCGGCGATGGGCGCCAGGCGGCGAAGAATTTCATCGGGAGGCGCGACGCTCACGTCGTCCTCAGCGAAGTCTATGCCGGCTTCGAGCAGCGCGATCAATTCGAGAAGGGGCTCTTTGAGCGGCGCAATGCGGCGGGAGACGGAACCGCTCGCCTGCTGCGCGGCGACGCGCGCCTGGTAAAGCGTGGTAGCTTCGATGAGGTCACGCACAGCCTCGGCCTGGGGCAGATCGATGCGCCCGTTGAGATAGGCGCGCAAAGTGAATTCGCCCGGCTCGGCGAGACGCGCGCCGGCCGCCATCGCCAGCGAGACGGCGTGCCGCAAAACCACCGGAGCGCCATGGCAGGAGATCTCGACTACGTCTTCAGCCGTATAGGAGCGCGGACGCGCGAAAAAGGTCACCACCACACGATCGACGGCATGTCCCTCATTATCGGGCAGCTCAGCAAGTTGGCAGGACCAGGGATGCCAGGCGGGCGCACTCGGAAAGCGAACCATGCGTGCGGCGATCTGGCGGGCGGCCGCACCGGAGAGCCGTACTACACCGAGGCCAGCGCGACCCGCAGGGGTGGAGATGGCGACGATGGTGTCGGTCAGGTTCAATGAACTCGGTCAGGTTCGATTACCGGCGTGCGCCGCGGCCCTGCGGACGGCCACGCCCCGGCGGTCCGGGGGGCCCATCACGGCGGAACGCCGGCTGCGGTGGATCGGGTAAGCTGGCCATTCCCGCCGGATAGACCACCACCTGGCGGTATCCGCCCGAGCCGCTGCTCTCGCTCCGCACGGCGGTTTCATTGCGCAACGCCAGGTGGATCACGCGCCGCTCGCGGCTGTTCATAGGATTGAAGCGGAAAGGGACGCCCGTGCCCTTGACCTTTTCGGCCGCGGCCGAGGCGCTCAGCCGCAGTTCTTCGATGCGCAGCAGCCGGTAATCGTTGGCATCGAAAGAAATGCGCGAATGATCCTCGCTGGGCATGCGCAAGGCTTCCATGGTGACGTGCTCGAGAGCCAGCAGCAGCTCCGCACGATTCGCCAGCAGCAGTTCCACATCCGGCCCGTTAAATTTGACCACCACCTCGGGAGTCTCAAAGTCGCCCGCGGCGGGCCGGCCGTCAGCCATCTCATAATCCAAACGGAAACCGGCGCGCTCGAGGATAAGCCTGAGGAACTGATCGATGCCGGAACCCGCTGACGCTACCGAATAATTGCGATCGCTCACCGTTTACTTCCTGCCAATCCGTTTCTTGGGCGGCTGCACCGACTGCGCGGCCACCGCGGCGATAGACGTCCTGTTGAAGAACAATTGCTGCGCGATACCCACCAGGTTGCTGGTCAAATAGTATAATACCAACCCGCTCGAAAAGTTATAGAACATGAAACCGAAAATCAGGGGCATGAACATCATCATGCGCTGCTGATTGGGATCGCCGCCGGTGGCGGGCGGAGTCATCTTCTGCATCAGGAATTGGCTGGCGATCATGACCACGGGCAGGATGTGTATGGGCAGTGTTTCAGGCTGCGAGAGGTCGGTTACCCATAGCCAGTGCGCGCCGCGCATCTCGACCGAGACCGAGAACACCTTATAGAAGGCGATGAAGAACGGTATCTGGAGCAACATGGGCACGCACCCGCCCATGGGGTTTACACCGTGCTTCTTGTACAGATCCATGACCTCCTGGTTCTGTTCCGCCTTACGCGGGTCGCGGAGGCCGATGTTTTTGTATTTTTCGTTGATGCCGGCGATCTGCGGCTGAAGGGCCTGCATCTTCTTGGTCGACTTCATGCTGGTCATCTTCAGCGGAAACAGAATGAAGTTGAGCACCACGGTGACCAGAATGATCGACCAGCCATAATTATGAACGGCGTGGGCCATTACCCAATTCACTACCAGGAACAGCGGCTTGGCCAGAAAACTGAACCAGCCGAAATCCACCACCTGTTCGAGCTTGGGGTTGACTGCGCGCAGGATATCGATATCCTTGGGCCCGACGTACAACTCCAGGTGGTTCACAGGACCGTCGCCCACGGCCGCGCCGGCGAAGGCGATTTCTTTGGGATCGAGCACGGTGGGCGCGCTGTCGCTGAAGGTGGCGAGCTCGGCCGATCCGGCGTGTTGCGGCAGGAATGCCGCCACGAAGTACTTGTCTTCGATTCCGGCAAAAGAATAGTTGCCGGTGGTGATCACCGGCCCGTTCTTGGCGGATTTAGCGGAGTTCTTGACCAGCTTGCCGTCGGTCACATCGAAGCGCAGCGTCTGCCCCACGGAGGATAGATCGGATACGGCTATGTCGCCGAAGCCGCCACGCCATTCGATCAAATTCGGGATGGGCTTGCCCGCCACCGTGACCTCGGTTGAGACGCTCGAAAGATAGCTGGATTTGGAGAAGCGGAACACCTTGTGCGCGGCCGTGTTACCGTCGGAGAAATCGAAGGTGACGCCGAGGCCGTCCGGGTCGGGCCTGGCCTGGTAGAGCGCCTGATTCACATCCGTGGCAGGCTTGGTTTCGGGAAAATAGAGGGCGAAGGGACGCTCGACTTTAGCCGCCGTGTTGACCAGCTCCAGGGGGTTCCCGGCGTGTGCCCTATACTTCTTCAGCAGCCAGCTCTTGGCCACGCCGCCGCGATTGCTGAAGGAGATCCGGAAAAGATCCGTATCGATGGCATAGAGCTGCTCGCCGGTGGCGGCTACCCGCGGCACGCCGCTGTTTTCCGGGGCGGCAGTCACGGCCGTTTCGGCGGGCGCTGCCGGTGGGGCCGGGGCAGCCGCGCCGGTGGCCGGCTGACTGGTGGTGGCCATCGGAACGCTCTTCTTCACAGGAGGCGCGACGGTCTTATAGAAATACGGGGTCAGGAACAGGACCACGCCCATGAGGATGAAGGCGAACAACAGCCGCAGCTCCATGGACAATTCTTTCTTCGGTGGTGCTGGGCCGCCGGATGTTCCGCCGTTAGTAGGTTCAGCCATTCTGTCCAATTCTTACCGTACGGGATCTACGCCGCCCGCGTGAAAGGGATGACATTTCGCCAGCCGCCGTATGCCCAACCAAATGCCCCGTAAAGTCCCATGCTTTTCGACGGCCTGCAGCATGTATTCCGAGCAGGTCGGGTAAAACCGGCAACTGGAAGGCAGCCACGGCGAGAGGCACAATTTATAGAAATGCAAAGCAGCGGTCACGAGCCACTGCAACGGAGAAAGAGGCGTACCACTTCCCGTTCGAGATCCGGGAAGGGGGCCTCCATCGCTTTGCGCCGGGGATTGATGACAATTGACCACTCTGGACTCAGGTGCTCGAGGTGCAGGCGAACCGCCTCGCGGACACGCCTCCTGATTCGATTGCGCGCCACCGCCTTGCCGATCGCGCGTGGCAAAGTAAATCCGATACGGGGGCCGCTCGCATCCGGCTCGCGCACACAGAAAGCGGCAAAGAAGGCCCCGGAAAAGCGCGAACCCTGGTCATAGACTCTACGGAAATCCGTGGATCGCAACAAACGGACACGTTTGGGAAAACCAGGGATGCGTTACCTCTCGGAGCTGACCGTGAGCTTGTGGCGGCCCCGCGCGCGACGCCGCGCCAGAACGGCACGGCCGTTCTTCGTTTCCATGCGGGTGCGGAACCCGTGGGTCTTCGCGCGCCGACGGTTATTGGGTTGAAAGGTGCGTTTCGGCATTGTACTCCAAGTTATTTATTATAAGGCAGAAGCGGGGACGGGGGCAAATGGGGTAGTGTCTGAAAATTCAGACACTACCGCAAATGGCGGTAGTGCGCTAAAGTTGCGTTGACAACAAAAACAGCTAACGCTTGCTTTTCGCCGAAGCGCGACGCACGATGAGGGCATGCCGTCCGATCGTGCGTCCCTGCAAGCCCCGAAAAACCTGATCGCCGAAGCCGATTTCTCGAAGAAATCGGGGGAATCTGTGGACTGCGTATTGCCTGCACGTCGCCTATTACAACTTCTGCCGGATTCACAAGACACTACGCGTCACGCCTGCGATGGAAGCGGGGATTACAGACCGCGTATGGGGAACTGGCGGAGTTGCTTCGATAGGAAGAAATTTCCAAACAAACGCTAGCGGCATCCCACCCTCGAGAAGTACCATTGACAAATAATCCAACCAATCGGGGTGTGTGGATGCAGAAGCATGTTCAGGCTCGATGTGCGTTGCTGGTGAACGGTCTTGGGTCATTTCTTCTCTTGTTTGCATTTCAGGTAGGCTCCACAAAATTGCTCTTGGTAACTGGTGCATCCAACAGTGAAGCAGCATTCTGCATCGGTGATCGAGCCGTTTTTGGCGTGAGAGGACACGGCGCTTTTGTGGGGGCTACGTGCCCGAAGGGCTTGGACGCAAAACCGACAGCCGTGTCAACAGTGAACACCCCTCGCTGTTTTCCATTGGACTCCTCCTAAGCTTTATTAGCATCATATGGCAAATATTCCTCATTGAGAAGCCCCCGCTGCCCCCCAAACTGGAAGAGAAACACAAGAGGCGGAAATAAAATTTTCAAGGCAACAATCGAGTACTACTCAGACGGCCGTATTGCGGAAAATTACCGCTCTTCTTTTTCCCGCGCAGTGGCGTCCGCCGGAATGGCGGTGAGCTGCAGAGCTTCTTTAGAACCCTCTTCCAGCGACAGGCTGACCGCCTTGCCCTCAAACGGTTTGGTGAAATCGGGATCCATATACTCGGAGCCTTCGAGCTCTTCCCACGCCAGCACCTTGTACTTGCCCGGCCGCACATTTTTTACCGTGAAAGCGCCATTCTGATCGGTGGTGCTGGTGGGATACCGATCCAACTGCTCGCGGTGCTGCTCGTCGGGCAACAACACCACAGTCGCTCCAGCAAGATGCTTTCCGTCGTCGTTCTGCACGGTTCCGGATACCTGGGGGGCCTTATTGCTCATCAGCAGATCGAGAGCGCCGCCGGCGCCCGCGCTGAGATCGAGTCCGGTCTCCACCACATCCTGATCTCCCCAGCGCGCGGCTTTGAGATAGGCGCCATCCAGACCGATGGCGCGGACATGATAACGGCCGGGTTGCACGTCGGTCAGTTTGAAGCTGCCGTCTTCTTTGACTTCCGTCGAGGCGCCGCCGAAGCCACCGTCAATTTCCGTACCCCAGGGCGCTAGAGAAATGTGTAACGGGGAATCGGACGAATCCGTCTGCTCCGCGCCCTCGATCTTGAGCGTTCCGGGGATCTCGATGCCGGGGTTTGCGGTGATTACCAGATCGCGGATGTGATCGTCTCCGACGTCGAGCGTCTGGAGTGCGCTGAGCCGGATTTGCTGTGACATGACATTGGCCCTGAGCGTGTAAGAACCAGGGGCAACGTTCCTGAACTCGAAGGCGCCGTGCTGGTCGACGGCCATCGCCTGCTGCGTCTCCATCCAGGCGCTATATCCCTTATTGCGAGGCATCAGCATCAGGTTCGCGCGGACAGGCTTGCCGGTGGCGCCATTCAATACAGTGCCTCGAATGCGCACGACGCGCGACTTAGCCATCTTGAAATCGATGCCGCGCAGCTCGTTACCGGCCTTTACGGCAACCCGCGCGGCCATGGAGGAATCCGTGGTACCCGGGTAGCAGGTGGTGACATACCCCTCTTCGGGTCTGGCGCTCAATTCCGGATCGGGAGCGTAGTAGGTGTACTCGTGTGATGGGGAGGCCTGAACGATATAGGTTCCGGGCGCTAATCCATAGATGCGATACTCGCCCAAGTCGTTGGTAGAGGCAGAGCCGTAACTCGATAGCTGACGCCGGTTGCCCATCCATTCAAAACGCATGGCACTGACGGAGACGCCTGCTTTGGGTTCCCCGTCTTCATCCATCAGGCGGCCCATGACCACAGCATGAGGCGTCATCTTGATCACGAGATTCTTCATCTCCTGGCCCTGCTCGATGGAGACGGGCGAACCGCGGCGAGAACCCGGACGCTGGGCCCCGTAGGCCTGGTCGGCGAAGCCGGTACGCTGCGCGGTCAGGGTGTAGCGGCCAGGCTCGAGATTGCGGATCTCAAAGCGCCCGGCGCTATCCACCTCCGCGCGGCGATTGGCAGGCTGGCCCGCCTGCCCGCGAATCGAAACCACAGCCTTGCGCAACGGTTCGCCGGTGACGGCATTGATCACCTGGCCGAGCATGGCGCAGTCGGCTTTGGGCTGATTAGCCGGGGCGGGTTGAGCCGGCTGAGACTGGCCGGAAGCAGAAGTTTGACCAGGTGGAGCTTGCGCACCGGCGGCAGCAAGAACCATAGCAAAGGTTGCGAGGTAGCGCATTTGCCTGAACTCCTTGGGGGCGACGGCTGATGCAATCTTACTATGCGCGCGGCCGATGCTACAATACTCCCTTACATGCGACTTGTCACGTTTCAGGGGCACGCCAACGCGGAGCCCGGTGTGCTCATCGGAGAGAACATCGTAGGCATCCGCGGCGCAGGCTATGCAGATACGCTCTCGGTGATTGCGGGAGGCGCGGAAGCGCTTGCACGCGTAGAAAAGTGGACGCAGAAGCCGCCCGATGCAAGCGTTGTGGCAGCGCGTGGCGTGAAGCTGCATGCGCCTCTTCCGCGACCTCCCAAGATTCTCTGCGTCGGTCTGAACTATCGTGCGCACGCGCGGGAATCCAACATGGAAGTCCCGGAATTTCCCACGGTCTTCACCAAGCTGCCCACCGCGGCGATCGGCTCGGGCGAGACCATCGTCTTGCCCAAAAAGTCGAGCAAGCCGGACTACGAAGCGGAGCTGGCCTTCGTGATCGGCAAGCGCGGCCGTCATATCGAGGCCGGGAGTTGGCGAGAGTATGTCTTCGGATACATGAACTTGAATGACGTGAGCGCGCGCGATTACCAGTTGCGGACTTCGCAATGGATGATCGGCAAGAGCTTCGACACCTTCGCGCCAATGGGACCGGCCATCGTCACCGCCGACGAGGTTCCCGACCCGCATGCGCTGGACATCTCCACCACCATCAACGGCGAAGTGCTGCAGGACTCCAACACCAGCGATCTGATCTTCAAGATCCCGGAGTTGATCGCGTACCTGTCGAGCGTGTGCACGCTCGAGCCGGGCGATGTGATCTCGACCGGGACGCCATCGGGCGTGGGCGCGGCGCGCACTCCGCCGCGGTGGTTAAGGCCTGGCGATGACGTCGTGATCCGGGTGCAGGGCCTTGGCGAGCTGCGGAACCCTGTCGCCGCGGAATGACACGCCGGAACGTTGTTATCATTTGGTAATATAGACACTCTTAGATTTACGCCTAAGCCTGCCTGTCGGAATCGATGAATTTACTTTCGATCAGCATTCTGGTGGCGCTGCCCGCCGCGACTGTCTGGGCGGAGGAACCGCCCTCCATCTCGAATGCCGTGGTGGACTATCAAGCTCATCAGGTAAACGTCACGGGCTCGCACTTCAGCCCCTCGGGCCTTCCGCCGACGCTGGCTTTCGCCCGGTCGCCGCTCACCCTGGTCTCTTTCACCGACCAAACCGCTACCGCCAGCTTTCCGGCGGACTTCTCTCCCGGATCTTATCTGCTGGCTGTGACCAACAGTAACCAGCAGACCGGTACGTTTTCGGTAACGCTCGAAAACACCCCGGCTCCCCTTGCCTGGGATGTCGACCAAAAACTCCGCTACCATGCCACCAATGCCTTCGGCCCGTGGTCCCTTGCCGGATCGTTCGCTTACGCCGGACTTCTGCAGGAATTGAACGCCCCCACGGAATGGGGGCAGGGCGCGGCCGCATACGGCAAGCGTTTGGCTTCTACCCTGGCCTGCGCGGGAATTCACGGCGTGCTGGCGTTTGGGCTGGACTCGACATTGCACGAGGATCCGCGCTACTTCCGCGCCGGGAGCGGGGGATTCTGGCGACGGACGGCGCACGCATTTCGCGGCACCATAATGACGCACACAGACAGCGGCGGGGAGACTATCTCCAGCTGGCGCATTGGCAGCGCGTACGGGGCCGCTTTTCTTTCGAACGAGTGGTATCCGGACCGTCTCAATACCGTCCGGCTGGGATTTCTGCAGGGCTCGGTGCGCATGGGATTCGACCTGGTCAGCAACCTGGCGTCGGAGTTTTGGACGGACGTGAAGAGCAAGGTATTTCACCGCAACTGACCTTCCTGCCGTTCCTTTCCCAACCTCGTGCCGCTCGCGGCGTCTAACCGAGGGAAGGAGTAACCCATGAACAGAATGGCGATTCTGATGATCTGCCTGGCTCCGGCCGCACTGCCACAGGAGAAGACTATGAGCTGTGACGATGGCGGAAGCCGCGGGCGCGATGCTGAACAGTATTGTGAAATGCGCGAGGTCACGGTTCCCGCCGGCGGCCATCTCGATATAGATGGCGGGACCAATGGCGGCGTCACGGTGAAGGGCTCAAACCGTAACGACGTTCTGGTACGCAGCAAGGTCCAGACCAGCGGCGAGGATTCGGCCGAATCCCGGCGAGTGGCGGGCGAGATTCGTGTAGAGACTTCCGCGGGCCATATTCACGCAGTGGGCCCGTCGATGGAGGGGCATCGCGGTTGGGGGGTCAGCTTCGAGATTTTGGTCCCGCAACGGACTGATCTGGAACTGCGCACGCACAATGGCGGCATCAGCATCTCCGGCGTACAGGGTCACATCTCCTTCGAGGCGGTAAATGGCGGCGTGCATTTGCAGCAGTTGGCGGGCTCGGTAGAGGGTCACACCACGAACGGGGGGGTACATCTGGAGTTAGCACAAGATCACTGGGATGGCGATAAGTGCGATGTGTCGACTACCAATGGCGGCGTAACCATCCTGGTTCCTGCTAACTATTCGGCGCATCTGGAGACTGGCACGGTCAATGGCGGAGTACGCGTCGGGTTCCCAGTGACCATGCAGGGGGAGATCAACCGGCAGATTGCGGTGGACCTGGGCTCCGGAGGCAGGCTGGTGCGGGCGACCACGACCAACGGGGGCGTTACCGTCGAGCGTTCCATGTAAGATTCCAGAAAAAGATATAAGAAGTCCGCCCCTGGCCGATAAGAACAGCAGGGCGGACTATGAAGGCTTACTCTGTTATCGTCGCGGCCGTGATTCTGCCGCTCGCAGTCGTGCAAGCGGCCGAAAGACAAATGTTGCATGGTCATGTGCCGCGGGCCGTCGAGAGCGCGAAGTTGTTGGGTCGTGTTTCCGGGGCGCAGCGACTCAACCTGGCGATCGGATTACCGCTGCGCAATCAAGACGAACTCGAGCGGCTGCTGGATCGGCTTTACGATTCCGCGAGCCCTGACTACCATCGGTATCTGAAGCCGGAGCAGTTCGCGGCACAATTTGGCCCCACCGCGCACGACTATCAGGCTCTGATCCAATTCGCGGAATCGAACGGGTTGCTGGTTACTGGAACGCATGCGAATCACACCATACTCGACGTGACCGGAAGTGTCTCGGATATCGAGCAGACCTTCCATCTGAGAATGATGTCTTACTGGCATCCCGTCCGCGGCACGTTCTATGCTCCGGATCGCGAGCCTTCGCTCGATCTGGACGTGCCGGCGCTGGATATCAGCGGTCTTGACAATTTTGTCGCGCCCCGGCCCATGGGGTTGAAGACGCTGCCGTTGACCACTCCGGCGCCGTATGTGACGGGGTCGGGCCCGGGCGGACTCTTCATAGGGGGCGACTTCCGGGCGGCTTATGCTCCCGGAGTCGGCGTCAATGGTAGTGGACAGGTAGTCGGGTTACTCGAGTTTGACGGTTTCTACGCCGGTGATGTCAGCGCCAACTTCGCGCAGGCAGGACTGCCGCCGGTGCCTACGCAAACGGTGTTGTTGGATGGTGTGTCCGGATCTCCCGGCGGCGGCAATATCGAGGTGATGCTGGACATCATGATGGCCTCCTACATGGCGCCCGGACTTACCAAGGTAATGGTTTATGAGGGCGCCAACGGCAACGACATTCTGAACCGTATGGCGACTGATAATCTGGCGGAGCAACTCAGCTCGTCCTGGGGCTTCGGAATCAATTCCACAACCGAGCAGATCTTCAAGCAATACATTGCACAAGGGCAGTCACTGCTGCAGGCTTCCGGCGACAGCGGCGCATACCAGGGGGGCGTCATGACACCGTCGGACGACCCCAACCTCACAGTTGCCGGCGGAACCAGTCTTACTACGTCCGGCACCGGCGGACCCTGGCAGTCCGAAGCCACATGGCCCGGCAGTGGCGGGGGCATCAGCACTACTTATCCGATCCCGAGCTATCAACAGGGAACCAGCATGGCCGCCAACGGTGGATCGTCGACTATGCGGAACATTCCCGACGTAGCACTTACCGCGGATATTCAGATGTTCCTGATCTTTAATAATGGCCAGGGAGTTTCGGTGGGGGGCACCAGCGCGGCGGCCCCGCTGTGGGCAGGCTTCATAGCCCTGGCCAACCAACAGGCGAACGCCAACGGAATGCCGCCGGTAGGTTTCCTCAATCCTCTGATCTACGCGATAGGCAACGGTTCCAGCTACTCTAATGATTTCCACGATATCACCCTGGGAAACAACCACGGATTTTCCGCAATGCCGGGCTATGATCTCGCCACCGGTTGGGGCACACCGGCGGGACAGCCTTTGATCGACGACCTTACCGGAGCAGCGGCAGCGCCTGGATTCACGCTCTCGGCATCGCTATCCACGCTTTCCCTATCACCGGCAAGCGGTGCTGTTAGTACTCTCACGGTTGCTCCGCTGGACGGCTTCAGCGGCAGTGTCAACCTGACGGCGTCGGCTCTACCGAAAGGTGTGACTGCGTCATTCAGTCCGGCGAGCACCACGGGAACCAGCACGCTGACGCTTGCGGCCAGTAGTTCGGCAACTCTCGGCGCGGCAACTGTAATCATCACGGGTAGCTCGGGAACACTAATGAGCACAGCCGCGATTCGTCTTACGGTCGGCTCGCCGACCTTCAGTCTCTCGGCATCGCCCAGCAGTCTCAGCGTTGCTCAAGGGACCAGCGGCGGCAGTACTCTCGCAGTGTCTTCGCCGAACGGCTTCAACGGCAGCGTCAGCCTGACGGTGTCCGGGCTACCGAAGGGAGTAACCGGGTCATTCAGTCCGGCGAGCACGACAGCAACGAGCACTCTGACACTTACGGCCAGTACTTCGGCGACTGCCGGAACGGCCTCAGTTACCGTAACGGGCTCCGCGGGAACCGTGAAGCACACGGCCGCGATCAGTCTAACGGTTACGGTGCCGAACTTCAGCCTCTCGGCATCGCCCGCCAGTCTTAGTGTGACGCAAGGAAACAGCAGCGCCACCACCATCACGATCGGTGCGCTCGGCGGCTTCAGCGGCAGCGTCAGCCTGGCGGCATCGGGTCTTCCGAAGGGAGTGACCGCGTCGTTCAATCCGGCAAGCACTACGGCAGCCACTACTCTGACATTTGCTGCGAGTACTGCAGTGACTGCCGGCACGGCCAAAGTGACTATCACGGGCGCCTCCGGGACTCTGAAGAACACAGCGGTGATCACCCTCAACGTAGTCGTGCCGAATTTCAGTCTCTCGGCATCGCCCGGCAGCCTTAGCGTGACGCAAGGCAACAGTGGCGTCAGCACCATCACCATCGGTTCGCAGAACGGCTTCACCGATAGCGTCAATCTCACGGCATCCGGTTTGCCGAGCGGCGTCACAGCGTCATTTAGTCCGGCCAGCACGAAAGCAATGAGTGCCCTGACACTTATCGCGGGCGCTTCTGTCACCGCCGGACAGTCGACCATAACCGTAACTGCCACTGACGGCAGTTTGGTTCATACGGCCGCAATCAGTCTGAGCATCGTCGTACCGAATTTCAGTCTCTCGGCATCGCCCGGCAGCCTTAGTGTGACGCAAGGGAACAGTGGCGTCAGCACTCTCACGATCAGTCCGCAAAACGGCTTCAGCGGCAGCGTCACCCTCGCCGCGTCCAATCTGCCGAGCGGTGTGACGGCTTCATTCAGTCCGGTCAGCAATACAGGAACGAGTACTCTCACACTGGCGGCGGGAGCTTCGGTGACTGCGGGAACTTCGACCGTCACGGTTACGGGTACGTCCGGTAGCCTGACTCATACCGCCGCGCTGAGTCTCACCACGATCGTGCCGAATTTCAGCCTTTCCACACCAGCCAGCAGTATTGGCGTTGTCCAGGGGAGCAGCCAGGGCACGGCCATCACCGTCGCTCCGCAGAGCGGCTTCAGCGGCAGCGTCAATCTCGCGGCATCCGGTCTTCCGAACGGTGTAACGGCAACATTCACTGCGGCGTCCCTGCCAGGAACGAGTACTCTGACATTTGCGGCAGGAACCTCAGCCGCGGCCGGAACATCGACCGTGACAGTCACGGGCGCCTCCGGTACTCTAACCCATACGGTCACCATCGGCCTGACGGTCATAGCGCCGGGCGCCGGCGTTCAATTAGTCAATCTCGGTTCCGCATCAAATGTAACCGGCATCGTCACGGATGGCACGACTTTTGCCGGCGGAGGTTTGGATGGAGGTTTGAATGGCGTGCCTACAGCCTATTCCGCGAATCTGCTTGGTGCGCAGAAGACGCTCAATGGCACAACATTTTACTTCGGTCCGCCGAATGAGCTGGACGTAGTAACCAGCAAGACAGTGGCTCTCCCGGCGGGACAGTTTTCCACGCTGCAACTGCTGGCGACGGCCATCAACGGAAATCAAACGTCGCAAACCTTCGTCATAACCTATGCCGACGGAACCACGTCGTCGTTTCAGCAGAGCATGAGCGATTGGTTTACACCGCAGAACTACGCGGGGGAGTCGAAGGCGGTGACCATGGCCCACCGTGATACCGGCAGCGGCGCGAAAGACAACCGTACTTTCCTGCTGTATGGATACTCCCTCAATCTGAATGCTACTAAGCAAGTCAGTAGCATTACTCTGCCTAACAATCGAAATGTGGTTGTGGTTGCCATGAGTCTCACCCGGGCTAGTCAACAGTAACCGGTGAGAAAGCTTTTAGCGTGATACCAGCTTCGCGCAACGCTTCGGACACCGCCGCCAGAATGTACGGAGACGACGGCGTATCACTATGGACGCAGACGGTCTCCAAGCGGCCCTCACGCGCGAGTCTCAACGCCTGAGCGGCGGCTTGTTCCGGATCGGTAATGAGGGCGTCTGCGAATTTGCGCGGCCGCAGGCTGCCGTCCGGTTCGTAGCGGCGGTCCGCAAAACCTTCCGCGGCCGTGCGGAATCCCATCTGGCGCCACACTTCGAGCATGGTGGAGCCGGCCAGGCCTACCAGCGGCAGCTTCGGACTAACTGCGGCCACGCCTTCGGCAATCGCGCGCGCCACGACGACATTCTTCGCCGCTACGTTATAGAGCGCGCCGTGGGGCTTCACATGGGTCAACGCTCCGGCGATGTCCGCGAGCGCATGGATCTGGACGGCAACCGCACTGGAAATTTGCGCGGGAGAGAGCGGCATTTCGATTCGCCCAAAATTCGCGCGGTCCGGATAGCCCGGATGGGCGCCCACAGCCACACCATACCGGCGGGCCAGGTCTACAGTGCGCGCCATGGTGGCGGCGTCGCCGGCGTGGCCGCCGCAAGCCACATTCGCAGACGTTACCGAGCGCATCAGCGCCTCTTCGAGCGCTATGTCGGCCAGCTCTCCCATATCGCAGTTCAGGTCGATGGTCATGTCAGAGCCCCGCCTCTGGTCTCCGGCAAGAGAAAGATCAACGCTCCGCCAATCACGAAGAATACCGAGGTGAAGGCCAAGGCGCTACCGATGCCGAAGCGATCGGCCAGAGCGCCGATGGTAACTGGCGCGAGCGCGCTGGCAGCCCGTCCCACGTTGTAACACAGGCCCTGCGCGGTGGCGCGAATGGCGGAAGGAAATAACTCAGCCAGCATCGCGCCAAACACGCTGAAATAACCGTGCCCGAAAAATCCGACCAGAGGCCCCATAGCCAGCAACGCGGCGGGGTAGCGTCCCCATTGGCCGTATAGGGGGACCAAAATCGCGGCGCCCCACACAAAGATCAGGAAGACCAGGCGACGCCCGAAACGATCGGCCAGAAATCCGAACAGCGTGTAGCCGAAAAATGCGCCCACCTGCATCGGTATAATCCAACCCGCGGACCCGACCACGCTCATACCGGCGCCGCCCTGTGCCACAGGACTCGCAAGGTAGGTTGGAATCCACGTGAACAGACCCCAATAGGCAAACAGGACAAAGCTGGTAACAGACGAGGCCAGGCCGATGCGCCGCAGCGTGGCCGGCTGCCACAGCATCGCGCTCCCGCCCGCGCGCTCCCGCGGCCGCTCTGGCTCGGGGACGCTGCGCAGCACCCACCCTGCGAGCAAAGCGGGCGCAACTCCTGCGACGAACAGCGGCCGCCATCCCCAGCGAGGCAGCACCGCGGCCGCCAGCAGAGCTGCCAGAATGTAGCCGATCGCCCAGCCCGATTGCATCAGTCCAATGGCTTTGCCGCGATGCTCGGCCGGCCAGCTCTCCGCGACCAGCACAGAGCCGGCCGACCACTCGCCGCCCAGCCCGATGCCAACCAGCGATCGCCACAGCAGCAGCGTGGGTATGCCGTGGGCGGTTGCGGTCAGCGCGGTGAAGCCGGAATACGTCAGGATCGAGTAGACCAATGCGCGGGCTCGGCCGATGCGATCGGCCAGTATTCCAAACAGCACCCCGCCGAGTGCCGAAGCGAGCAGTGTGGCCGACGCCATTGCGCCGGCTGCCGCGGAGCTCAGCCGGAACTCGTTGCGAATGGCGGTGAGCGCGAAGGCGTAGAGCATGACGTCCATGGCGTCCAGCATCCACCCGAATTGCGCCGCGGCCAGCGTCTTCCATTGCGCGCGCGTGATGGAGCTATACCAGCGCATGGAGCCACTCTTCCTGCCGCCGCAGCAGTGCGAGGGCGGCATCGAGCGAGACCGCTTCGAAGCGCACCTGGCCGCGCGGGCGCAACTGGCCCACTGCATGAAAATCGGCGGAGATGACGTTGGCGATCTTGGGATAACCGCCGGTGGTCTGGTGCTCGACGAACAAAATGATGGGCTGCCCGTCGGGCGGCACTTGCACAGCGCCCAGAGGCACGCCTTCGGTGAGCATGTGCCCCGCGCTCGCGGCAAGCATCGGACCGCGCAGGCGCAAGCCCATACGGTCGGAGTTCTCCGCCACCTGCCATGCGGGTTCGCAAAGCTCAGCGCACTCGCGCAGTGCAGTCACGCGAACAGCTGGATGCGGCGCAGGCGGGGACGCCGTTCGGCGCGACACTTTGCCATTCACAGAGCCGACGGGCAGCACATCGCCGCGCTTCAGGGCGCGCCCTTCGAATCCGCCCAACGATGTTAGCAAATGCGTGGACGCACTGCCGAGCACGAGCGGCGTCAGGATTCCACCCGCAACGCACAAGTAGCAGCGCGCGCCCGATCGCGCGTGACCGCAGCGCACCTGCCCGCCCGCCTTCACCTCCACGGTCTGCCATAAGGGAATGCTGGCGTCGAAATCCGCTCCGGTGAGCGCCACCAGTGCGCCGGACTCGAACTCGAAGGCGCCGCCCAGGAGCGTCATCTCCAACGCCGCCGCGCCTTCCGCGTTACCAACCAACAGGTTTCCAGCGCGTAGCGAGAGCGCGTCGGCGGCGCCCGAAGCCGAGATTCCCAGATGCGCATAGCCAGGCCTGCCCAGATCCTGCACGGTAGTGAGCAGCCCCGGCGAGATGACGCGAATGCGGCTCAGAAGGCGTCCTTCGAAATCGGTACGAACTTTACATGATCGCCCATGCCGAGCAGAACGGGCGGGTCGGCGGATGGCTGGAAGAGGCGCAGGGGCGTGCGGCCGACGATACGCCATCCACCGGGCGACGCCAGCGGATAGACACCGGTCTGGCGGCCGCCAATCGCCACGCTGCCCGCCGGCACGCGGTTGCGGGGTGTCGGCAGGCGCGCCGCCGCGATGGATTCGGGCATTCCACTTAAATAGGGAAATCCAGGGGAAAATCCCAGGAAGCACACCAGGTAGTCGGCGCTTGAATGAATCGCCACAACCTCCGCGGGACTGCGGCCGGTGAGAGAAGCGACATCATCCAGATCCGGTCCATATTCTCCGCCGTAGCACACTGGAATTTCCACGGTGCGCGGCGGGGGAAGCGGGCCTGCCGCGGCCTGCTGGTAAAGCTCAGACACTTCGCGCTCCAGTTGGGCATGGCTGGTTCTGAAAGGATCGAAATCGATCAGAAGAGACGCGTAGGCCGGATGCACATTCACCACGGCCGCCAGGTTCCGCACGAGCGGTGTGAGACGCAGGACCGTACCATGCATCTCGAGCGAAATCTCATTCCCGAAAATTAACAACAACGAACGATCACTCGAATACACCACATGGGATTGACTCACTGCTACCAGTTTGATACGTTTCTGACTGGCGGGCGATTATGGAACTGGCAGCGGCACAGAGCGCAGAGGTGGTTTGGCAGACTCACGACAAGAAGCATAAGGGCTGGATGGTCCACCTGCAGGTCGGATCGGATGTGATCAAGTATGCTCCCGCGGCGCCTGGTCCCGACCAGAGCGCCCCCGATACCGAACTGATCTCGCTGGCGTTGAAAGCCGCGCAGGACGAAGGATACGAACTCAGCCCCAGCGCCATAAAGATCACGCGCTAGTTACCACCTCAATTGCACCAGCGAGACCGCCTGCCGGGGCAAACGGAATGCTACGGCCGCAGGTGAAGCCGGCGGTAAACGCCGCGGCGGTTCCAGTGTTTCGAGTTGCGCCGCGGCCTCCAGCCGGGCAACCTGTTCGCGCGACGGGCTTTGGGGCGAGCCCAGTTGCTTCCACGCGGTATAGGCGTTGCTATGCGTCGCGTCGATACGGTAGTGCCGCATCTCGACGGCGCTCCCCAGCGGAAGGCCGGCGATCTCCAATTTGATTTCAGCGTCCGCCGCGGGCAAGTCGTCATCATGATAATTCCACACGAGCACGGAGACGGCGCGATCGCCGCGACTGGCCAAAGCGCCAATGTCCGGCCGCTCCCGCACGCCGTCCCTCAACATGGAATCCACCGTCAGACTGCCGGTGCTGTCACTCCGCAGGCGCCGGCCGGCCATCATGCCGAGCATGCGGAACAGGTTCAGCACAGGCTTGTCTACGCCATTGGTGGCTAGCGACCGGAAGCCCTCGAACCAAGGCTGGTCTTCGAACTCGAATGCCCACGTGACCACGCCGGCGAGGTCGATGGCGCGGGCTTCGGCCAGATCCAGAATTCCGTCGAGCACAGCCGCCGTGTAGCACGGATACAGCGGCCCATTGCGGTATGCATTCTGCGGATTCGTTTTGGCGGAGCAGGCCGCGCAGCCTTCCGGGTCGGACTCGCCAATAATCACGGGCTTGTTGCGCAACTCGGGGAACGACGCCACGATTTCGAAACCGCGCGCCACGTCCTGCAATTGCTTGCGTATGCCCATCTGGACGCGGTTGTCTACAAGATGCGGGCTGCCTTTGGCGTGAAAGCCTATGTAATCGAGAGGCGCGCCGGTCTTGCCGGTGGCGTAGTTGGTTCCATGGACGCAGTGATCGAGGAAGCCGCGCAGAAACGCCGCAGCCTTCTCACCAGCCGGGCCAGTCGAGTGCGGACCGCCGATGCGCGCGCCGGGCAACGCCCGCTTTACCGCGTCCGCGGTGAAATCGTAGAGCTTGTCATATTCTTCCGGCGAGGCCAGCCAATACAAGCCGTCCGGCTCGTTCCACACTTCCCAATACCAGGTGGTCACTTCCTGCTTGCCGTATCGCTCCATCTCATGGCGCACCCATTGGAAGATCAGTTCCGCCCATGCCTGGTAGTCGTTCGGCGGATAAGCCCAGCCGGTCGCCAGACTCCCTTTCGGCCAGGTGTGCCGGTAGGGTTTGGGATGCGTGGAGAGCGGTTCGGGCATGAAACCGATTTCGACCAGCGGACGCAATTTCGCAGCGTGCCATGTATCGAAGATGCGGTCCATAATGGTCCAGTCGTAGACCGGGCCACCACCGGCCGCCTTAGTGAAAACATTCGTCGAGCCCCACTTCAGCGCAGGGACGCCGTCGCCCGAGGTCAGCAGATTGTGTGCGCGAATGTAGACTGGCGCGGGGCTGAGCGCCGCGAGCTCGCTCAGCAGTTTTCGGCCATTGGGCGCGTAGGTGTAATTAGGCTCGTCGTAACCGAAGAAGGCCCACACCGGACGGAATGGTCCCCTGGTGGACGCGGCATCCACCCGCACAGTGATTTTGTCCGCCTCTGTATGGGTAGGAGCTTGAGCCGCCGCCAATGCCAGAGCTAACACGGCAAGTCGCACGGTTGTTATTATCCAACATGAAATGCTCGATCTGACGCAGCATCCGCATCGCCGCTTCAACATGCTGAATAGATCCTGGGTGCTGGTCTCTCCGCATCGCACCCAGAGGCCCTGGCAGGGTCAGGTGGAGAAGAGTGCGCAGACGACGCAGCCGCCTTACGATCCGGCCTGCTATCTCTGCCCGGGAAATGCGCGAGCAGGCGGGGTACGCAATCCGGAATATTCGAGCACCTTCGTGTTCGACAACGATTTCGCCGCGCTGCTGCCCGGCACGCCTGCCGAAAGCGCGAACCGCGAAGGCCTGCTGATTGCGGAGGGCGAACCGGGCATTTGCCGGGTGGCTTGTTTTTCGCCGCGCCACGATTTGACCGTATCGCGCATGAAGACGGCGGATCTCGAACTGGTGGTGGATACCTGGACTGCGCAATATACCGGGCTGGGCAGGATGCCGCTGATACGCTACGTGCAGATTTTCGAGAATCGCGGCGAGATGATGGGCGCGAGCAATCCGCATCCGCACTGCCAGATATGGGCTTCGAGCAGCATTCCCACGGAGGCCGCGGCCGAGCAACGCGCGCAAACGGATTATCGCGCCAGCCGTGGAACGTGCCTGCTGTGCGACTATCTGGCGCTCGAGCGCCAGTGCGGCGAACGCCTGGTATGCGATAACGAATCTTTCACCGCGCTGGTGCCGTTCTGGGCGGTGTGGCCGTTCGAAACGATGATCGTCAGCCGGCGGCACCTGAGCGGCATGGACGAGTTCAATGCTGCCGAGCGGCAAGGCCTGGCGGATATCTTGAAGCGCATCACCACGCGTTACGACAATCTCTTCGGCGTTCCGTTCCCTTACACCATGGGCTTCCATCAGCGTCCTACCGATGGAGAGGCGCACGCGGAGTGGCACTTTCACGCGCACTATTATCCGCCGCTGCTGCGCTCGGCAACCATACGAAAATTTATGGTTGGTTTTGAAATGCTGGGAATGCCGCAGCGCGATATCACGGCGGAGAGCGCCGCGGCGAGGCTGCGGGCGATGGCGGAGATGCACTGATCCGGCTAAAGCGTGAGTTTCCCTAACACGACCGCGCGCCGCGCCCCTGTGGCAGACGGCAGGTTCGACGGTCGTCGCCGCCAGGTCTCATACGCCAGTGCGGCAAAGGCGATGGCTTCTTTGGCATTGGTGGCCACACCGTAATCCGCTGAAGTCGAGATTGCCACACCAGGCAGGAAGCCCGCCAGGTATCCGAGAATTTGCGGATTGTTGGTGCCGCCGCCGGAGACGATCAGCTCGGTGGGTGCAAATCGCGCCACGGCCGCCGCGATGCTTGCCGCAGTCAATGCCGTGGCGGTAGCGATGAGATCGGGCAAAGACAATTCTGTCTGCTTCAAGGCGGCCACAAATTCCGCCCCGTATTGTTCCCGTCCCGCGCTTTTGGGTGGTGGTTTGCGATAGTAAGGCTCAGCCAGCAGGCGGTGGAGCAGGGCGAGGTCTACTCTGCCCCGCGCAGCAATGCGGCCGCCGCGATCGAAATTTTGTTTTCCGCCGGTGTACTCGGCCGCCAGCGCGTCGATTACCATGTTGCCCGGGCCGGTATCGAACGCCACCACTTCTTCCCGGGCCGCGCCGGCCGGCAGCACCGTGATATTCGCAATCCCTCCGATGTTGAGCGCCACGCGCGTGCGCCTGGGATGTCGAAACAATACGTAATCCAGATACGGCACCAGGGGCGCGCCCTGTCCTCCCGCGGCCATGTCCCGTTTGCGGAAATCGGAGACCACCGGAATCCCGGTGCGCTCCGCGATCACGGCCGCCTCGCCAATCTGGAGTGTGCTCGAGCCGCCTTTATGATAGATGGTTTGGCCGTGGCACCCGATCAGCCTCACCTGCCCGAAACTGCGGCAGGCTCGCAGCACGGCCCGGGCGTAGAGCTCCCCCAACCGAAAGTTGAGAAGCGAGATCTCGCGCGTGGTGGTAGTAGTGTTGGAAACGGCTAGGATTGCGCGGCGCACCTTTTCCGAGTATGGCGTCGATTGAAATCCAATGGTAGAAATGCGGTGGAGATGAATCTCGACGATGGCCACATCAATGCCATCGAGCGAAGTGCCGCTCATGACCCCCGCTACCCGCACGCGCGCCTCAATTCGTCCTGCAATTCCGCCAGCAGCCGCAGCGCTTCGATGGGCCGCAGCTCGTCGATCTGCAGATTGCGTATGCGCTCGGCAATGCCGTAATTGAGGGGCTCGAAAAGTTGAATCTGGATCGGCTGTGGGGGGGGCGGCGCCAGTTCGCCTGAGACCGCGTGCTCGCTGCGCTCGTGCAGCCGCAATACTTCGAAAGCCCGCTCGATTACGCGCAACGGCAGGCCCGCCAGGCGAGCGACTTCGATGCCATAGCTGCGGTCGGCCCTGCCAGGCTCGACCTTGCGCAGGAAGATGATGCGATCGCCGGCTTCTTTCACCGAAACCCGCAGGTTGCGGACGCCTTCCAGTTGGCCGGCCAACTCGGTGAGCTCGTGGTAGTGCGTGGCAAACAATGTCTTGGCGCGCGTAAGTGCGTGGATGTATTCCACCACCGCCCAGGCCAGCGCCAGGCCATCGTAAGTCGCGGTGCCGCGCCCGATCTCGTCGAGCACGATGAAGCTGCGCGGCGTGGCGGTATTCAGAATAACGGCCGTCTCGGTCATCTCCACCATAAACGTCGAGCGCCCGCGAGCCAGATTATCGGAAGCGCCGATGCGCGTGAAGATGCGGTCAATGAGGGGCAGGCTGGCGGCTTCGGCGGGTACGAACGAGCCCATCTGCGCCAGAATGGCGATCAGCGCGGCCTGGCGCAAGTAAGTGGACTTGCCGCCCATGTTGGGGCCGGTAATGATGGCGATCAGGTCGGTGTCCGCGTTCAGGTACAGATCGTTGGGAATGAATCGCCCGGCTTCCTGTCCGGCGAGCCGTTCGATCACAGGGTGCCGGCCGGCCAGGATGCGCATCTCACCGTTCGCGGAAAAGGAGGGACGGGTGTAGCGATTCCCGGCGGCCACCTGCGCGAGCGCGGCGGTCACATCCATTTCGGCGATGGCCGCGGCGGCGGCCCGGATACGTTGCGCGTGCGCGGCGGCGAACGTGCGCACCTCGGCGAATAGTTCCTTCTCGAGCGTCAGGATTTTATCTTCGGCATCCAGAACTTTGCGCTCATAGTCTTTGAGCTCGGGCGTAGTGAAGCGCTCAGCGTTCACCAGCGTCTGCTTGCGCTCGTAGTCGGCGGGAGCCAGATGCATGTTGGCCTTGGATATCTCGATGTAATACCCGAAGACATTGTTGAAGCGGACCTTGAGCGACTGAATTCCGGTGCGGCCGCGCTCGCGCGCTTCGATCTGCGCGATGTATTGACGGCCGTTGCGGCTGAGATCGCGCAACTCGTCGAGCCCGGCATGGAAGCCTGCGCGGATGGCGCCGCCCTCAGTCAGATGGAGAGGCGGCTCGGCGGCGATAGCTTCGAGGATGCGGTCGCGCACTTCGGGAACTTCATCGAGCCGGCCGTGGAGCTCGCACAGGCGGGGGGCCTTCTGGGTTGCGAAGCTGGCCTTGAGTGCTGGAATCTTCTCGAGCGATCGCCCCAGCGCCAGCACGTCGCGCGGTCCGGCGATGCCCATAGTGATTTTCGCAAGCAGCCGTTCCATGTCCAGGATGCCGCTCAACTGCCGGCGTAATTCCGCTCGCAGGATGGTCTCACCAAGCAGCTCGCCTAATGCATCGAGACGCCGCTCGATTTCGCTCGCGTCGAGCGAGGGACAAAGCAGACGCTGGCGCAAGAGCCGGCCGCCCATACCGGTGAGGGTCTCATCGAGCGTGCGCAGCAGCGTGGCATCCACGGCCTCGCCGGCGAAGAGCGGCTCGACCAGCTCGAGATTGCGAACCGTCACGGCATCGAGCGCCATGCTTTCGGCGCGATCGTAGTGCGCCGGCCGGTCCAGATGCTCGAGCGCGGCGCGCTGCGTCTCGCGCAGGTAATGCAGGATCGCGCCGGCCGCGCAAACCGCGGCGGGCTTGCCGGCGAGGCCACACCCATCGAGCGAGAGCAGCCGGAAATGATCGCGCAGGGTGCGGTCGGCGTGATCGAAGCTGAAGATCCAGTCTTCGAGCTCGGTGCGCAGATAGCGTGTCCCTTGCTCGCCGCCCGCCACCAGAGGCAGTTCCGCGGGGAAGAGCGCTTCGCGCGCGCCAAGCTGTTCGAGGGCGGCCCCGACCTCCACCGCATCCATCTCGGTGACGCGGAACTCGCCGGTCGAAACATCCACATGGGCGACGCCGGCGCGCTTGCCCAGCCGCGATACCGCCGCCAGATAGTTGTTCTCGTGCGAGCGCAGCGCCAGCGAATCGGTGGCCGTGCCCGGCGTGACCACGCGCGTGATTTCGCGCTTCACCAGCTTTTTGGCAACCGCGGCATCTTCCATCTGATCGCAGATGGCGACACGGTGGCCTTTCTGTATGAGCCGGGCGATGTAGCCATCGGCGGCGTGATAGGGCACGCCGCACATGGGGATGGCCATTCCTTTTTCTTTATTGCGGGAGGTGAGGGTAATCTCCAGTTCGCGCGCGGCAATAATGGCGTCCTCAAAAAACAGCTCGTAGAAATCGCCGAGCCGGAACATTAACAGAGTATTCGGAACCTGCTGCTTGAGCGCGTTGTATTGCCGCATCAGCGGCGTGGAGGCATCCGCGCCCACTAGGCGTAAATCCCGCGCAGCTTGATGGCGAGCGCCACCCGGTCGAGCGCGAGCATGTAGGCGGCGGTGCGGTTGTTCACGTTGTGTTTCACGGCGTACTCGACCACCGCGTCGAAGCTTTCCACCATAATCTCTTCGAGCCGCGTATTGACCAGTTGCTCGTTCCAGAAAAAACCCTGGCGGTCCTGCACCCATTCGAAGTAGGATACGGTAACGCCACCGGCATTGGCCAGGATATCGGGAATGACGAAAACTTTCTTGTCGGCCAGGATCTGGTCGGCTACCGAGGTGGTGGGACCGTTGGCACCCTCGCAGAGAATACTGCAGCGCAGGCGGTCGGCGTTCTCTGAAGTGATGACGTTCTCGGTGGCCGCCGGCAGTAGCACATCGCACGGCAAAAACAGCGCTTCGTTGCGGTCGACCGTTTCGCCGCCGGAAAAATCCTGAATCGAGCCGGTCTCTTTGCGATGCTCCATTACGGCCACCGGGTCAAGCCCGTGAGTGTTGTAGACCGCGCCGTCTCTTTCGATGAGGCCGACGATTTTGAAGCCCGCGCGCGCCATCAATTTGGCCGCCATGCCGCCTACATTGCCGAGCCCTTGAATCACTACGCTGGTGAATTCCGGGTCCTTGCCGAGGAGCTTCAGAGCCTGCCGGGTGACGATCATACAGCCGCGGCCGGTGGCTTCGGGACGGCCACGCGAGCCGCCCAGGGCCATGGGTTTTCCGGTGACCACCGCCGTTACGGTGTGACGCGCGTGCATGGAATAGGTGTCCATGATCCAGGCCATCACGCGGTCGTTGGTATTGACGTCGGGCGCCGGCACATCGCGCTCGGGACCCAGAAAATCCATCAGCTCAGCGGTGTAGCGGCGCGTGAGTTTTTCCAGTTCGCTATCCGACAGCAGGTTGGGATCGCAAATCACGCCACCCTTGGCGCCGCCGAAAGGGATGTTGACGACGGCACACTTCCAGGTCATCCAGGAAGCCAGCGCGCGCACTTCATCCAGGGTTACATCGGGAGCGAAGCGGATCCCGCCTTTGCCGGGACCGCGCGCGATGGAATGCTGGACTCTGTATCCGGTGAATACTTCCAGCCGGCCGTCATCCAGTTGGACGGGGATGTGGACGGTGATCTCCTTTGCGGGAGCGCGCAGAACCTTGCGCAGACCGTCATCCATATTGAGGCGGGTGGCGGCCTCGTCAAAGCGGGCTTCCGCGGCCAGCCAAGGGTTTTTTTCCTGCTCGAGCGACAACGTGGCGCTTGCCAAAAAGTGAAACCTCCGGTTTCATTATGGCACTGGAAGCGTTAGAGCAAGGGTTTCAAACAGCCTGCGCGCCGGAAGCCGAGACCCGCACGCCCGCGTGGGGATGGTATTCCTGTTCGTAATATTCGCGCACCCATTCGCGGTTCAGCTCTTCGCCTGAGCGCAGCGTGATCTCCTCGCCGCACTGTACGCACTTCATACGGAAACCCATGGAAGCGGTCATGGCGCCTCTACAAGCCGGGCACTCCGCGGGCGTGTGTTCCGCCAAGCTCTGAATCATGCGCACCCAGGTGCCGACCTTCAGAAAATAGCTTTGCAGTTCCTTGACCGAGACTTCACCCGCGAAAGCCTGCGCATCGGTCACCGGCATGCGCCGCGACAGGAGCCGTTTGCCCTCATCGGTGAGATATCCGTCCTTCTCCAAAACGTCAGGACCGAAGACTTCCACAGCAGTGTCGAGAATCGACTTATCGGGCAGAAAGATGTGGAACTGAGACTCTGTCTCCATGGTGATCTCGATCAGATCGAGCGATTCGGCGCCAAGATCGGTCAGGTGGATATCGGGAGCGACCCGCGACGCGTCGATGCGCAGACTGCGCGCGACGATCTGCGCGAACTTATCAAAAACCTCCGACTCAGTCAAATACGGCATCGACTCTCTCCTTGAGAACCTGAAGAGCGGCTCACTCAACCGCAGCACGGCGACCCAAGGCTTCTCGACGCTGAGAGCTTTGGTAAAGCGGCTTGCGCATACCGCCAGAAGCGGTCCGGCCCACCCTTGCTTAGATGGAGTCTAAATCGGGATATCGGCAAACGCAAGCCAAAACGCCGGTTTTGTCATTTGTCGGTACCAGTACTCGTTCGAAGGATCGCAAATCAAATATACATGGGTAGATTCACCCAGGCTGCCGCCCTGTAGTATCCTCAATAATGGGTATCCGTGAATCTGTATGATTTTGGTTGTTTGCCGGATCGCGATTCTCGCTGCGTCCGGCGTGGTACCGCGCGATGTCCGCGTTGACTGGCGCCGCGCCTGGTTCTCTCAGATCAGGCACTACGCTACGCTTTTGCGATCCCGTGGGGTGAAAAATCGCTTCGTGCTGGCGCGCGTCCAGCATCATTTCAACGGGGCCATGCTAGATGCCTGGCATATTCTTTGCGAGACTCCCGGTATGCTCCGACTCCGTGCGGCCGTGCGCAAGCCAGGTTTCTGTCTGGGCCTTATCGCGCTCGCTTTGACGGCCATTGCTGTCTGCAGCCGCGGGCTGGCGGTGACACGCGCGATGATTGCACCGCGCTACCGCGACGCAGGGCGGCTGGTGGTGATCTCGGAAGGCGGCGCGCTGCTCGACGAGCGCCATGCTATCTCGGCGCCTCTGGTCGAGTTCTGGAAGACGCATAACACCACACTCGCCGGTCTGGCGGGCTATCAGTGGAGCTCGCGAGGCGCCGCCAGGGTTACGCCGGACTTCTTCAGCGTGCTGGGCGTCCGGCCCAGCAGCTTTCTCCTGCGCAGGATCAATGACTGGAGACCGATGGCGAACCAGCAGGATCTCGGCGTACTCGGGCGGCTGAAGCCGGGAGTCACAGTGGCCGCCGCCCAGAGCGAGCTGCGTTTCCTGGCGGACAGCTACCGCCGCGAGCAGGGATCGCTCCCGGCCGGGCAGGTGCAGGTGATGCGATTGCTGCCTCGCATACGGCAGCCACTTTATACCTATTCGATCGTTTACGCCCTTACCATCGCGGTGCTGTTGACGGTCGCCGCCGTGGGAATGCGCGCCGACCGCCGCCGCATGGGGCGCATACGCCGCCGTTACTGGGCCTACTTTTGCGCCAAGTCGCTATCACTCCCGCTGGCGCTCACCCTGGTGATCTGGGAATTTACCAGGGCCACATCCTTCACGCTCACCGGGGGCGCCACCTTCGTTGCCGAGCCTTTTTTCATTTGGCTCGTTATCCTTGCTTCCGGCGCGATTATCTGGTGGTGTCTGACGGATCAGCGAGCGCGCTGCCGCGCATGTTTACAAACTCTGCAGTATCCCGTCCGGATCGGCTCGCTGGGCGCGGTTCTGTTCGATCATGCCGGGATGGAGCTGGTCTGCTGCGAAGGCCATGGCGTATTGTATGTGCCCGCTCCCAGTTCCGACTACGTGCAGGGCGGCGGTTGGACTGTACTGGATGCGGCCGGTATCAAGTAAATCATTGCGGAGCTGCATTATGATGAGCAAATGCCGTTCCGCTTGCTCGTCGTCACGCTGATTGCGCTCGAGTTGTTTGGGCAGAATCAATCCGACTGGATGGAGCCATTTCCTCCCCACCGTGTCATCGACAACATCTACTATGTCGGCAGCCGGGGACTCGCCTCCTATTTAGTCACCACCGCGCAAGGTGACATTCTGATCAACAGCAGTTTCGAGGACTCCGTCCCGCTGATACGCGCCAGCGTCGAGAAGTTGGGATTCCGTTTTCAGGATGTCAAGATCCTGCTGATCAGCCATGCGCATGCCGACCACTGCGCGGGCAGCGCGCTGGTGAAAAAGCTGACCGGAGCGAAGTACATGGTTATGGACGCGGATGTTCCCGTGGTCGAAGATGGCGGCAAAAGCGATTTCCAATATGGTGGCGATCCGCACTCTCTCTACAAGCCAACCAAAGTAGATCGCGTGCTGCACGATGGCGATGAAGTGAAGCTTGGGCAAACGGTGCTGATCGCGCATCTCACTCCGGGACACACCAAGGGATGCACCACCTGGACCATGCAGGCCCATGCGGACGGCAAACGTTATGACGTGGTGATCGTCGGCAGCCCCAACGTGAATCCAGGTTATCAACTGACCGGCAATGCGCTATACCCGAAGATCGCCGAAGACTATGCGCGCACCTTCCGCGTGTTGAAGTCTTTGGCGTGCGACGTTTTTCTGGGCGCGCACGGCAGCTACTACGGGATGGAAGCGAAGTTCGCCCGCATTCGGGATGGCGGGGCGAATCCCTTTATCGATCCCGCTGGTTATCAGGCTTATGTCGCTGAGAGAGAGGGCGCTTACCGTGAGGAGTTGCGGAAGCAGTCAGCCCACTGACTCAGGCCGATTACGTGGGTGAGCACTTGGTCTTATAATTCCGTATTAGGATGCCCACACGCCGTTCCTTGCTCCTCTCGGCCGGCCTCGCGCCTGTCGCACTGCAGGCCGCGCCTGCCGGCTCTCCGATCGCCCAGCTCAAAAGCCGCCGCGCGGAAGCTCAGCCCATCACCCCGGCCGAACGCCAGGGACGCATCGAGCGCGCCCGCCGGTTGATGACCGAAAACAGAATCAATGCGATCTGTCTGGCGGGCGGAACGTCGATGCACTATTTCAGCGGCGTGCGTTGGGGCAATAGCGAGCGCCTGTTCGCGATGGTTCTTCCCGTGCGAGGCGAGCCGTTCTTCATCTGTCCGGCTTTCGAAGAGGGCCGCGCGCAGGAGCAGATCGCCGCGGGCGGCGCGGCGCGCGCCAAAATATTCACCTGGCAGGAGGATGAAAGCCCCTATGCGCTGGTAGCCGCGGCTCTCAAGGAGACCGGCCTGTTGACCGGCCAACTCGGCATGGAAGAAGCCATGCCTTTCGTGTTTGCCGACAGCATCGCCCACACCGCGCCGGCAGCCACGGTGATCAGCGCCACGCCGGTAACCGCCGGATGCCGCATGATCAAAAGCCCCGCCGAGATGGCGCTGATGCGCCTGGCCTCGAGCGTGACTCTCCAGGCATACGAGGCTTCCTGGAAATCCCTGCGCGAGGGCATGACCAATCGGGAGTTCAGCGGAGTGATCGGATCCGCTTATCAGGCGCTCGGCTTTCCTGGTTACGCCAGCGTCCAGGTGGACGAATATTCGGCGCTTCCCCATGGTTCGGCGCAGCCCCAAACCATTCGCCCGGGTTCCATCGTGCTCATCGACGATGGTTGCACGGTGGAAGGCTATCAGTCCGACATCTCGCGTACATTCGTGCTGGGCACAGCCACTGACAAGATGAAGCAGGTCTTTGCAATCGTTCATAAAGCGCAGAGCGCGGCGCTCGCCGCAGCCCGTCCTGGGGTACCGTGTGAGGCGGTGGACGGCGCCGCGAGAAAGGTGATCGTGGATGCCGGCTACGGCCCAGGATACCGCTACTTCACGCATCGCCTGGGCCATGGGCTGGGGATGGACGGCCATGAGTGGCCTTATCTGGTGCGCGGCAACAGCCTGCCGCTGGCCGCGCATATGACTTTCAGCGACGAGCCCGGCATCTATATCCGCGGGCAGTTTGGCATCCGGCTGGAAGACGACATGCACATCACTGAGGCAGGCGCGGAACTACTTACACCGCAGAGCCCATCACTCGAACAGCCGTTCGCGCCGGGCTAGGCAAAACACCGCTTAGTGACGTGCGCGGCTCGGTAGATTCAGTGTGCTACGACTTCTGCCACAGGCTGCTTTATGGAATCCTGACGCGGGCTTAACGACTTCCTGACACCGCCAAACATACCCTGGTATCGGCATGAGTAGCGGCCGCATTCTCGTCGTCGATGACGAGCCCCAGATCCGGCGCGTGATGCGTGTGGCGTTATCGGGGGCTGCTTATACGGTGTCGGACGCGCGGAGCGGAGAAGAAGCGCTTGAGAAAGTGCGCGAAGAAAAATTCGACCTGGTGCTGCTGGATGTGAACCTGCCGGGCATAGGCGGTATCGAAACCTGCCGCGCGATTCGCGAGCGATCGGATGTGCCGGTGATGATGCTGACCGTGCGCAACTCTTCCCGCGATGCGGTGGCGGCACTCGATGCCGGAGCCGACGATTACGTGACCAAGCCCTTCAGCATGGAGGTCCTTCTGGCCCGCATTCGGGCTACCTTGCGGCGGGCGCCAAACTCTCCTAACGGCGTCGATCCGGTCAGGTTCGGCAATGTTGCAATCCACATGAGCGCGCGGCGCGTAACGGTGGACGGCAAGGAGGTCAGGCTTACCCCGAAGGAATTCGACCTGCTACGCTTCCTGATTGCCAACGGAGATACGGCGCTGCCACACGAGCGCATTCTGCAAGCGGTGTGGGGACCGGATTACGGCAGCGAGGTGCAGTATCTGCGGGTATTCATCAAGCAACTCCGCAAGAAGCTGGAGCCGGACCCCGCCAGTCCCCGTTACATTCTGACCGAACCATGGCTGGGCTATCGATTTCGCCCGTCCGCTGACCCGGATGGCGGGTCAGCCTAGCGCCGCTCGCGCTTTGGCGGGAAGCTTTTCGAGCACGAGCTCGTAAGAGCGCCGCAAGAGGCTTTTGATCTCGGCCGGCGACAGGGCGTCTTCGGTCTCCAGTGCGACCCAGTAGTACCGTGCCGAGTAGGGAGCCGGGATGACGCTCGGCCGCTCGATCAATTCGGCGAATTTTTCCGGGGAACACTTGAAAGACATCCACACTTTGGCCGGTTCCAGACCCAGCACGGCAAACATTTTGCCGCCGATCTTGAAGACAAGGTCAGCGCCCCACTGGACCGACTCAGTAGCGTGGGGCATGGACATACAGTACCGCCGCACCCAATCGACCTGCATGGTTCAGTGTACCCCGGCAGGGCTGCTAGAATGCTATGAAGGTATTACTCTGTGACCCCGCACCATCCCATGATTAGAATGGCGGCGTGTATTGTGGCGGCGACTGCCCTTTTAAGTTGGCCGTCCCGGGGACAGTCCCCGGAGTTGCATGATTCGGGGGCGCTGAAGGGGAGGGTGCGAGATTCACACGGCCGCGTGATTGCCGGAGCAACTGTTTACTTACAACTTAGAGGCAACGGACAGACTCTGACCTCGCATACCGATGCAGACGGAATTTATCACTTCGACATGCTTCGCGGAGGCACTTACTCGTTGCGGGCGGAGACGAGCGGACACGGGGCGGCGGCCTTGGGTCCTTTTGTCCTTGGATCAAAGGAGACGAAGAAGGTTGATCTTACCTTGGAGTCTGCATTCTTCGACGAGCCTAAATTCGTGGTAGCGGGTGTTACACAGACGGCTACTAGCGGCGGCGTCCATGGTTCCAATACCGTGTGGCGTTCGGCTGAAGCATTGGCCCAGGCAACCGTGTCGCTGGGCAAGGAAGCGAGCGGCGTTCCAGCGACAGCTTCGTCCGCCGCTGATATGCAACTGCGTGAGGCTGCGGAGCGCGATGAAAAGATGGGCAACGCTTTGCAGGCTGTACGCGAATATCAACGCGCGGCGGAGATGAATGCCACTGAGCCCAATCTGTTTAACTGGGGCGCCGAACTGCTCAGGCATCGCGCCTCCGAACCAGCGGCCGAGGTTTTCACCAAGGGCAATGGCTTGTTTCCGGGCTCAGTGCGGATGCTGCTCGGTCTTGGAGCCGCATGGTACGCCCGGGGTTTCTATGATGAGGCGGCGCGGCGTTTCTTCGAGGCGTCCGACCTGAATCCGAGTGATCCACGCCCTTATATGTTTCTGGGCAAAGTACAAAACGTCGAGATTACGCAGTTAGAAGGCTATGCCCAAAGGATGGACCGATTTGTTAAACTCCAACCCGGTAATGCCTGGGCGAACTACTATTGCGCGGTCAGCCGCTCGAAGCAGCGTAAGGGCCCGGAAGACTCTCAGGCCACAGCAGAGGTGCAGGCCCTGCTCGAAAAGGCTGTGCATCTCGACCCGAATTTGGGCGCGGCCTACCTGCAGTTAGGGATTCTCTATTCCGACGGGAAGGATTTCTCACGCGCCATTCCAGCTTATCGAAAAGCGATCGAAGTGAGCTCGCGGCCGGAAGATACGGAAGCAGCACACTATCGCCTCGCACAGGCGTACAGGCAGACCGGCGACAGGCTGAGTGCTCAAAAGGAACTGGAGATCTATCAGCAGGTGTTCAAAGACTCGACACTTGAGGCAGAGCGCGAGCGAGGCGAGATACAGCAGTTCATCGTCACACTGCGAGACGGGACATCCGCGCGTCCCTGATCGTCCATGCCCGATTTGCCTCTGTATTTGCGATGGATCCGGGCCGCATTACGCCGCCTAAATATTAGCCTTAGCCGGCGTCGCGAGCGTCTCCAATGGCTGTCCAGGGCCTCCCCCGAGCCTCCGGATGCCCTTGCGGAAATCGAAGGCGCGCTTCGCAAGCTTCAGCCGGGCGATGCTGCCGCCGCATCTTACTTCGAGAAACATCTTGCCAGGCTCAAGAGAACGCTATCGCTGGTTTCCAGGCCGTCCGGCTCCGGCCGCGCGCTGGAGCTTGGCTGTTACTTGCAGATGACACCCGTGTTACAAATGCATCTTGGTTACAGCGAGGTGCGTGGAGCGGATTACGGCGCCGGAGTCACTCTGCGGAAAGCGGTCGAGTACGCCAATAGCCGCTTCGAGGTGAATATCGATCTTTTCGATGCGGAGCGAGACACTTATCCTTATCCGGCCAATCACTTTGAATTAGTGCTCGCTTGCGAAGTACTCGAACACATGTTGTTCGATCCCATGCACCTGCTTCTGGAGACTCGCCGGGTACTCGAAGAGGGTGGGCGCGTATTGATCAGTACTCCGAATATTGCCAGCCTGACGAGTGTTGCCCGCGTGTTACATGGCCGCGATAATCCGCAGATACACTCCAAGTATAAAATACCCGAGACTGGCGCGTCTGCCGCCGCACAGCATATGCGCGAATATACTCTCACGGAGTTAGGCGAGCTAGTACGATGCGCGGGATTCGAAATTGAGAAGCTCTTTACCGAACCGATCGCCGAATACGGCTTTTATCAGCCGCTACTGATATTTCTCGAAGAGAACGGCTTCAATCCAGGGGATCGCGGCGAACAGAGTTACTGTGTGGCGCGGAAACGGTCGGCGCTGCCGGTCACACGCTATCCGGAGTTCTTATACGAGCGATAGGCTATTTAATGGCGATCAATCCGCTATTACTTTGCACGCCGGCGATGCTGACGGATAACTGATAATCTCCGGCCTGTAAGGCAGGAACCTTCAAATTGATCTGCGCTACGCCGACCGTTCCAGAAACCGGACCGGCATAAGCGATTTGCGCGGGAAGATTGCCGATGGAAGCCGCGGGCGAGGCGAGTGACCCTTGTCCGGTGAGATAGACGCTGATGATAGTGCCGGCCGCCGCGGGATTGGCCGCCGTGTTGACAGAGCCATCCTGATTGAAGGCCAACAGGCGGGAGGCCGAGGCAATGAAGATCTCCGGCGCCGCGCTGGTGACAGTAATCGAGGCGGACGGGGTCAGAGCGCCGGAGGTTTCGACTGCGACGGTAGCAGTTCCGGTCGCCGTCTGGCTGGGAACCTGGGCGTTGATTTGACCGGGACTGACATAGAGCAGCGGCGCGCGCACCCCATTAATCAGCACCGAAGTATCCGCCATGGAAACAGGCAAGGGGATCTGTTGTGCAGTCACAGTAGCCTTCGACAGGTTACTGCCGAAGATCGATAGGAGCGATCCGGGAGCTACCGCGGAGTTGAAGGATGCGCCATTCACCACGCCCGCGATACTGGCGGCGGCTCCCGGCAGCAGGCCGTAGACTACCAGACTATCCAGCGTCCCAACGAATACCTTGCCGTCAACCACCGTAGGCGAGGAGAACTGCACATAGGAGCTGGGCGCGTCCTCGAACAGTTCTTTGGACAGGTCCATGGCGTCGAACGCGTGCAGGGCGCCGGAACCGGTACCGAGCTCGAGCGCCCAAACGATTCCGTTCTGCGTGCCGTTGGCGGAGACCACAGGAGAGGAACCCGGAGAGACGAACTTCTCCGGCGAAGTCGAAACCGCGGCCGGCGATGCGCTGGCATCGGCGATCCGGAAGGCCTTCAGCGAATCGCCCGCTCCCGAGAAATAGATGTTGCCCGAAAAATAGGCCGGCGCGCCAAATATAGGCAGAACGGCGCCGGCTATGGTTTGGACCGCGCCCTGGTCGGAGCCAGTCTGGGCTCCGCCCATGAGATCCCGATCGACGAGATAGATCCTACCTTCTTTGCCGGCCGCGACCAAGAGGTTGGGATGCGCGGCGCTGCCCGTCTCGGGCGGGAGCAGCAGCGCGCCAGAGGAGCCCAGATCGAGGTCGTTATCGGATAGATACAACTGGTTGAACGGCGTGAAGTAATCGCTTACCGTCAGACCAGCGGAAGGCGCCAGCTTGATGATACTATCGCCCAGGTCCGCCGGACTCTGGGTGGCGTTGAACGTGCCATTCGCAGAAAGGATAAAGAGATTGCCGTTACTGTCAGCGGCGGGACCGGCGCCGGCGCCCCAAAACGACGCACCCGATCCGTTGGGCGTATCGTTATAAATGGCCACACGCTGCAGCGTGTCCGCGCTATAGCCGATGATCCAGCCGTGATACTGCCCGTGGTCGCAGTGGGAAGACCAGGCGGTGTAGACCACGCCATTGGCCAGCAGCAGGGCAGCGCGCTGCTTGTAAGTTTCGGGGACGAACGTCACCGTGGTTCCGCCATCGCCGGTGCCCGCGACGGAAGCCTGTATCTCGACCGGGCTGGCCGCCAATTCCCGCCCGCTGCGAATATCCAGGGCGTGCAGCCTGTGGACATAACTTACTGTTCCATCGGCGGCTGTCTCCTTGGTAAATGCGACTAAGTAGATCGTGTAAGTTGGCAGGTCGATCACAGGCGTGCCTGTAATTCCGATCTCCGGATAGACCACAGGACAGTCTACGTCTTGCCAGGGCACGGTAGTGACACCGGCGCCGGCATTGAGAAAACTTACCTGCCAGATTGGTCCAGCGTCCGCTCCGGCGGGCGCGTCAGCGTCAAAGGCGTAAACGCTATCGTGATCGGTAACTACCAGGACGATGTTACTGAGGCCGCCCGCAGCCATGGGAACAGCGGCTACGTATAGCGGCTGTGCAAAGACGTTACCATCCACCGCGTGCGACACGCGGCGGCCGAATTGGCCCGTTTTGACGTTGCTTGGGGAGAGAAGCAGCTCGTTTGGGTTCAGTCCGGTTCGCGCATTGTCATTCCGGAACGTCAGGACATTTACCTGGGCGATGGCCGGGAGCGTGAAAACCGACAACCATGCGAGGCGGAGAAAAGTAAGCTTGCAATACATCCCGGCTATTGGTTCGGAACACCGGAGGGCTGATTCAGAGTAGCCTGGTACATCGCACTTAATAAATCCTGCGAGTGCCCGTCGTAATCCTGATCGAGCGACCACATAAAGCTGCCACCCAAGCCGCGTCCCCAGAGAGAGTATGAAATCCTGGTATAAGTCGAAACCGGATCGTCGTAGGTTATGTAGCCGGGCTGGCCGTCAGTCCGCAACATATAAGGTACCAGCGCATAGCGGTCATACAGTGTGCGCCATCCGTTCTGGTTGATGCGCTGCTTGAGAAATGTGCCATAGGGTTCGCCCACTACCGTCTGGTCGGTGCAGGGGTTGCAAGGACCGTACAACTCCGTGACGTTGGTGTAGATGTAGCCGTAAAAAGGGGTTCCCATGTTGAGCTTGGCAGGCGGTATCTGGATGATCTCCAGATAGATGCTGGCGGCCTGGGCGACACTGCCGCCGGGACTGCACTCATAGGGCTCGGGATTGCGAGGATCGACAAAAATCGCCGAGTTGAGCTGCCCGTCGTCAGTCCACGGGCCGGCGCAATCATACATCATGATATTGAAGTAATCGACCAGCGGTTCGGTGGCCTGGAAATCGTATCCGGAACCTCCCCAAGGGGGCACGTCGGCGGAAAGCACGTAGCGGGGCGAGGGAAAAACCTGCCGCAATCCGGCGAACAGATCGCGGAAGGCTGCCTGGTCCGCCGCGGAGCTCGGATACTCCCAATCGATGTCCACACCGTCGTAGCCGTTGCTGGTGATGAAGGCCAGCAAATTCTTCAACAAAGTTGCGAGGACACTGGGAGAGGGGGAGGAGTTACCCACCTCGAGCGCGGGAAAGTCACCACCCAACAGAAGCAGCACCTTGACTCCCGCGGCGTGCGCTTTCGAAAGCAGCTCGGGCTCCAGGAAACCCTGCGGTACGCTGAGGCTGCCGTCAGCATTGAAGCCGACGCCAGCGTGGTTGATGTGCGTCAGCATGTTAAACGGAATCTGCGCGGAGCTATAAGGCGGCGTCTGGGTTCTGCTCCAGTAACCGTAGTCGCCCACTAATCGCTTTCCATGGAAACCCTGTCCGTAGGCGAGGCCAGCCAAAAGGAAAGCGGCCGCGCCTCGATACAACACGTGAAATTGCATCTCGACCAATCCCCTGGCTCAACTGTTCATCACGCGGCTCATGCGATCGATGGCCTCGTCGATCTCGGCGGTGTTCTTGAATCCGATGGTGACCGAATCGACGCATCCCAGATTCATGGCAAACTTCATGGCGGCGTCGCGTTCCGCGAAGGAGAAACGGCCCTCGCCGCAGAGCTTCATACTGATGACGCCCAGGCCTTGCGCATGGACTTTTTTGGTATGCGCCACGACTTCGCTGACGTCGCCGGGCGCGTCGATATCGCGCAGCTCCGGGGTGTCCATTTTGGTTCCGTTGTGATTCATGCGGATCATAGCGATTTGCAGCCACTGGTTTCCCGGGATGGTCCGCAGCGCTTGCAATCCGTGAATGGAGGCTCCGTGGGAGAGGATCACTTTCTTATCCTGCGCCAGGGAGAAGCCATCCTGCAGGCTGGTGTAATCGGTTGACCAGGTGGGCGGGCGCAGGCAGTGCAGCAAAAGAATGTCGATGTAATCGGTGTTCAGTTGTTTGCGAAACTGATCGATCTTGGGGGCGGGATCGCCGGAGGACGGGGTGCTGTACTTGGTCATCAGGCGGTAGCTGTCGCGCGGAATGCCCTTGAGCGCGATGGCCAGCATCTCAGGCATGCCGTGATAGCTTTCCGCCGTCTCGAAAAAGCGGATGCCGTTATCGTAAGCGTGCCGCACGAGACGGGTAAACGCTTCCTGCCCCAGGTCGCGCTGCACGCGTCCGCTGAAGGAGCCGGTGCCAAAGGCCAGGCGCGTGACCTTGACTTGCGACTTGCCGAGCGTCACCCAATCGGTGGCCGACCGCCTGGTTTGCGCGACGGCCGCGCCGCCGAGGCCGGACAGCGCCGTAGCGGCCACACCTGTCTTCAGAAAATCACGTCTGGTGAATTGAGCCATCAAGCCCTCCTCACCGACACTGTACCACTCCTTTAAGTGATATCGAGCGGGAGAGAAAGGTTCGCGGCCGCAGATCCGCCCGTACCCGTCACCGTAATGGTGTACTGGCCGGGGGCGGCCGAAGGGGTGATCTGTATGGTCATATTGGCGGCCGCGCCGTTACCGCCGACTATAGGCGGCTGGAAGCTGACGATGACTCCAGGCGGCAGGGCTCCGGTCACAAGCGCCACGGTGGACTGGAAACCGTTGGACGGAGTCATACCGATTTGCGTGCTCACGAGGCCGCCCGGCGGCAGGTTGATGCTCGCCAGGCTCGAGCGCAACGCAAAGGTCCCCGCCGCGGCGGTGATATTGACTACCAGAGGAATGCTCTGGGTCACGTTTCCACCCGTGGCGGTGAGCGAGAGCGAATAGGCGCCGGCAGTGGCATGGGAAGAGCCCGTAAGAACGAGCAAGCTCGAGCCCGCGCCTGGCGCGGCGAAACTACCCGGCGAGAAACCGGCAGTCAATCCAGCCGGCAGAGGGCCGCCACCGGACGACGAAACGGAGAGCACCATGGGCGCGGAGAACCCGCCGGCCAGGCCCGATACCGAGACGGGGACTGCCGTCGTCGAGCCCTGTCCGACGATAACGGCCTTGGTGCCGGCGCTGAAGGTGAAGCCGGGGATCACCAGCGCCAGCGTTTGAACTTTGGTCAGGCCGCCTCCGGCCGCTCCAACGGTGAGCATGTAGGTGCCCGGCACAACCGACGCCGCGGTCTGGATGGTGAGCGTGCTGACGCCCGCGCCCGGCGCCGCTATGGTGGCCGGATAGAACGATGCGGTGACTCCGTTGGGAGCCGCGCTCAACGATAATGCGATCGACGAGTTGAAGGTTCCGCCAAAAGCCGTCGAGACGGCGAGCCGGCCCGCAGACCCCGGCATGAGGGTGAGGATGGCGGACGACGGGGTGAGGGTGAAGGTGGCCGGCGGGTTGATGGTTAGGGGTATGGATAGGGACTCGGTGACCGGGCCGCCTGCGGCGGTAACAGTGAGCGGAAAGGTGCCGGCAGGCGCGGCGCCGTTGGCGGCGATGACCAGCGTAGATTTGCCGGAGCCGGGAAGAATACCGGATGTCGAAAGCGTGGCGGTGACTCCCTGCGGAATTCCCTTGACCGCCAGCTTTAACGCTGTGTTGAAACCATTTTGAACTGAGCCGCAGGCGATCTGCAGACTGGATGAGCTGCCCATGTTCAGAGTGACGCTAGCGGGCGAAGAGGTCAGCGTACAGGCTGCCGCGGAGGTGATCGTCAGGGTCAGGGGGAACGTTCCGGCCAAGCTTCCCGCGGTAGCCGTGACGGTCAGCGGATAGATGCCGGGCGCCGTATTCACGGCCGTCGAAAGAGTAAGCACGCTGCTGCCACCGGTTGCGGCGAGAGTGGTGACGCCGAAGACCGCGCTCACGCCGAAAGGCGCGCCCGAGACCGAGAGGGCAATCGGGGAAGAGGAAGATCCGCCGCTCGCGCGGACCTGCGCGGTGGCCGTGCCGCTCGCTCCGGCGGCTACGGTGATTAATCCCGGCGCGACGGTCAGCGTCAACCCTGGTGTGGGCGAGGAATTGGCGTCAGTCCAATGATTCACCAGGATGGCGGCATCCACCGAGCCGAGCCCGGTGGCCTGATCGTATCCCTGCCCCGCAGTGAATCCGTTGAGCCCCGGCACGGAGTTGTTCCCGGCAGTGATGTCGTGAAAATACGAGAGGCCGCCGGACTCCTGAAGGGAAGCCAGGTGATAGAGACTGGCGTCGGCGTTTCCCTGCCGGGAGGCTGTCTGCTGATTGACGAGCGCCATCAGGCCGGCAAACGAGGGTGAAGAGGCCGAGGTTCCGGCGACCGCCAGCAGATTAGGCGCAACGTAGAGCAGGTAAGCATCGTGCCCGCTGGCCGTCAAGGAGACATCCGGTACGTCGCGGCGGCCGTCGGCAGGCACGCCTTTGCCGGTTTGCCAGGAGGGCTTGGTGTAGTAAGCGCTGGCTCCGCCGCCACCGGCATCCAGACCCGATCCGCCGCCGGAGCCGCTTTCGTTCCACACTCCTTCGGGCATGTAGCCGCGCGCCGAGGACATGCTCGAGGAATTGGCCGTCGACCAGTACAGCGCGGGATCGGCCGATTCGTTGAACTCGGTGCCGCCGACGCAGACGCTGTAAGGCGTGGAGCAGAGTCCGTTCACCGCCAGGCCGCCGATGGCCGTGCTCTCGGAAGGACTGTCGCAACCGGCGGCGCCGCTGTCGCCCGCCGCCACAAAAGCGGTGATGCCCTGAGCCGCCGCCTGCTGCCACAAATTATTGTAGAAGCTTAGTTCCGCCGCGCCCATGGCCGATTCGCACGAACCAAAGCTGGTGCTCATCACCGGAGCCAGATTGTTGCTGACGATATACTGCGCCGAGAGATCTACGCCGTCGCTCGCGGCAGTGGAGGCCGAGACCACCAAGGTTACCGCGGCCTTGGGAGCTACGGCTCCGGACCAGGATACGTCCAGAACCGCCTCCAGCTCTTCATCCGCGGGCAAGACTCCGGGGTTCGGTCCATTCACGAGCACGGCCGGGTTGTTCGACGGCAGCCCGAACATGCTCCGGAAAGTCTGCACGTCGGATACATTGATGTTGGACCGGCCCACGATGGCGATATTCTGGCCGGAGCCATCCACGCCGCCAGTGTAGAGCGGAGCAACATCGTAGATCGTGGCGAAATCCCCAGGCGCCAGATAGTGCGCGGTGCCGGTGGTGTACTCGGGAACGGCTGCCACACGCCGGAGCATGGGCTGGCGGTGAAAGTCGTGCAGCGTGACGATGCCGGCCACTACGCCGGCCAGCGCCTCGGGAATTTCCGGATCGGTGGCGTTGGCCGAGTGCATTTCCTGGCCGGTACGGTAAAGGCGCATGGCGGTATGGAACGCGGACTCTACCTGCCCGGCCGTACCGCTGAAGACGATGCTGCGGCCCCCGGCGGGCAGATCGTCGATGGAGAAGCCATGCGTGCCCAGCCAATCCACTACGCGATCCAGGTCCTCGGGAGCAACGCCGAAGTGTTCGCCAAAGCTTTGCGGGGTGAGCCACTGATGGTATGACGGGGAGGCGGGGTCGTGCTGCGCGGCCGTGAGATCATCGATGGCCTTCTGCTGGAGAGCGTCCGGCTGGAGCACCAAAATCATACGTTCCATACGGGATGCCGGATCGGCCAGGCCTACCTCATACGCGGGGCGGGCTAACGGATGCCGGTTGCCGGGGAGGGTCACCGTGCGCCGATCGTCGATCGCGTGGATGCGGATGGCGGGCCGCACCGTGAGCGGGCCCTGGTGTTGGGCGCTTACCAGGGACGTAAACAAAGTGCAAGTGACGATCGTCAGAGCAACGACGCTCGAGCGGTACATTGAAGGCTCCTAAAGGCGGGAGGAAGCCGCCGATAAGAGACTCATCGACCTGAAAGGGAGAAGCTGGCTGAAGGATGTTGAGGAGAATTGGAGGGCGGAAGCCGCGGCGCTAGCGCAGGTTATGCTTCTTGACTCTGGACCGCAGCTTGTCCCGGGTAATGCCCAATAGCCGCGCGGCGCGGGCCTGATTACCGCCGGTTTGGGTAAGGGCCTGCTGCACCACCTGGCGCTCCTGCTCGTCGAGCGATGACGGCACGGTGGCGGCCATGGTCATTGGCGGGCGTGCGGGAAACGGAGACGCTTCCATGCTCTGTTGCGCGCTCTGCCGGATGTAAGGCGGAAGGTCTCCCACATCGATAAATGTTCCGGTGGCGATCATACAGGCGTGGCCGATTACGTTCTCGAGCTCGCGCACATTGCCGGGCCAGGAGTGGCCCGCCAGGAGAATCTGGGTACGCAAGGTCAGCCCGCCGATCGGTTTTTTGTATTGTTCCGCGAACTTGTGCACTAAGTACCGCTCGAGCAGGGGGAGATCCTCTTTGCGGTCGGACAGAGCGGGCGTTTTGATCTCCACCATGGAGAGGCGGTAGTACAGGTCTTCGCGGAACAGCTTGGCGGCGATCTGTGCGCGCAGGTCATGATTGGTGGCGGCCACCACGCGCACATCCACTTTGCGAGCCTGCAACGAGCCCACCCGCTGCACCTCCATATTTTGGAGGACGCGCAGTAACTTCGCCTGTGTGGTGAGAGGCATGTCCCCGATTTCATCGAGGAACAGGGTTCCCCCGTGGGCGGACTCGAACAGGCCCATTTTATCGGTACTAGCGCCGGTAAACGCGCCTCTGACGTGTCCGAACAATTCGCTCTCAAACAAGGTCTCGACGACCGCGGAACAATTGCAAACTACCAGGGGGCCGCGCGACACCGGACTGAGTTTGTGCAGGGCGTGGGCTACCAGCTCTTTGCCGGTCCCGGTTGGCCCGGTGACGGCGCAACTGCGGTAGTGCGGCGCCACGCGGCGGATCAGGGCGCACATAGCGCGTATCAGCGGGCTGCACCCCACCATGCCTTCGAACTGGCAGGTCTCCACCAATTCGCTATCGAGCTGCAGGGTGCGCTGCCGCCGCAGGGCGTCGGCTGTGAGCCGGTTAATCAGCTCGCGCAGCACACTCAACGAAATCGGCTTATTCAAGTAATCGCAAGCGCCTTTCTTGATGGCCTCCACGGCGGCTTCCGTCGAATAATTGGCGGTCATGAGGATGACCTCGATGGCCGGATCGATCTCCAAAATCATCGCCAGCAATTCCATGCCATTGATGTTGGGCATCACGATATCGCTGAGAACGATCTGAGGGCGCTCGCTGCGCACCAGCTCCAGGCCCTGTTCCGGGTCATTCACGGTCAGGATGTTCAGCCCACTTTCAGCAAGAGCGGCCGCCACCAGCTCGAGGATCTGAGGGTCGTCGTCGATTACCAGGAGCTTGATGGGAAGGGGTGCGTTATCCGCAGGCTTGGTATTGGATCCATTCATGGAAGGCCGTCCTTGGGGCTGTGAAGGGCGGGGCTGTGAATGGCGCCCAGCAACATTTCTTTGGACGCCGGTTTCACCAGGTACGCCATGGCTCCCGGCGCGCCGCCGATTTTCAGCTCGTCGATCAGCTCCTGGGACGAGGTGGCGGTGGCCAGCTCATATCCCTCGGGTTCGAGCCAACTGGTCAGCAGTTGGCGCACTTCGGGGTTTTCATCGACGATCAGAATCCGCGAGGACTTCCGCGAATCCGCGACGCCGTTCGGGCAGTCGCCTTGCGGAGCACTGCCGGCCGGCGGGCCCAGCGAAACCGTAAAGCTCATGCGAGTACCGCGGCCGAGCTCGCTTTCCATGGAGATGTTGCCGCCGTGTGCCTCCACCAGGCGCTTGGTGATGGCGAGCCCAAGGCCGGCGCCTTCTTTAATTCCTTTGGTGGTGACGCCTCCCTGATGGAACGCGGTGAAGATGGCTTCCTGCTCTTCGGCGGCGATGCCCAAGCCGGTGTCGCTGACCGATATCATCAAGCGGCCTTCGCGGGCGGCTGCTTCCACCCAAACCTTACCTTCCTCGGGAGTGAACTTCATGGCATTGCCTAGCAGGTTGTAGAGAATCTGCCGGAAGCGCAGCAGGTCCACCCAGGCGGTCACCTGGGGCCCGATGCTGCTGTGGGCCTGGATACGTTTGGCGGCGGCGGCCGGCTGCAGGCTGCTGAGAACGCCGGCCACCACATCAGCCACGACTACGTTTTCGCAGTGAAGCTGCATACGGCCGGCCTCCATTTTAGTGATATCCAGAATGTCGTTGATGAGCGTCAGCAGATGGCGCGCGCCCTGCTGGATATGACCGATGAAACGCTGCTGCTTGGCTGACAGGACGCCGACCGCCTGCTCGGCCAGCAGATCCGAGAAGCCGATGATGGCGTTCAGCGGAGTACGCAACTCGTGGCTCATGCTGTTCACGAAGTCGTTCTTCAATTGATCGCCACGTGCGACGATGCGGTTGCGCAGATTCAATTCCTTATTGACTTTTTCCAGATCGTCCGCGGTTCGCTGCAGTTGCGCATGAGAGGCGACGGCGGCCGCCTCGGACTCTTTGCGCACCCTGGCATCGCGACTGATGCGGAGTATGGCGACCGGCGCGCCGATCATGCCGCGCACCTGAATCTGGCGGCTATCGACGGTGATGCGCGTGCCGTCGCGGCGGGTGTGGGCCAACTCGCCATCCCAGCGCCCGTTTTGTTCGAGGGACTTTTTGATCTCCGCGAGCGGAATGGGGAAACGGGTTTCGAGCAATTTATACGAGTTCTTTCCGATGGCCTCCGCGGCGGACCAGCCGTAGATCTCCGTCGCTCCCTCGTTCCACTGCAGGATGCCGCCGGCCGGATCGCTCACGATGACGGCGTCGTGCGCCAGCTCAATCAACTGCGCCTGTTGGCGCAACGCCTCTTCGGCGCTCCGGCGTTCGGTAATATCGCGCACGACACACATCACCTGGGGGCCATCCGGGGACGCGAAAGGGCTGAGGGCAATTTCCACCGGAAACTCGCTGGCATCCAGGCGCCGCGCGCATAAATTGAGGCCGGAGCCCATCACCTCGGTAACGGGCGCAGCCTGATAGCGATCGCGGTATGCCGCATATTCCCCTAGAAAGCGGTGCGGCACGAAATCCGCGGCCAGCTTGCCAGCCATCTCTTCCGGAGGGTAGCGGAACATGGTCCCAGCCGCGGGGTTGGCCAGCACGATGCGGCCGCCGCCGTTCAACTGGAGAATGGCGTCGGGAGAGGCTTCGAAGATGCGGCGGAATCGAAGACTTTCCCCGATCTGCCGCACGGAGAGCGGAAGGCGGAAGATTTCGTCGGTGCGAAGGCAGTCGGCTGCGCCTGCGTGGACGCAATCCATCAGAATGCGGGCGTCGGCCTCGCGGGCCAATACCAGCAGAGGGACGGGATGGGGCAGGGCGCGCAGGGGCTCGAGGGCGCGCGACCAGCTCCAGCCGGATGCGGCGTATTCGGTCAGGACCAGATCGTAGCGATCGCGCTCGAAAAGCGGCCCCAGCTCCGCGACGGCGCCGGCCGTCCTGCCTTTGGGATCGAAGCCCTGCCGGACCAGCTCGCGGAGGCAATTATCCGCGATACACGTGTCCATTTTCAGGAAAACAATGCGCAGCACAAATCGGGTTCTCTTTAAATAGTATCCCAATTCAGAAAATGTCTACGCCTTGTTTTATAGCGCAAGCTGCGCCGGAATGGGGAAATGGCGGCGGGCTTGCTGGTTTGCCAGCTAAAGCGCGATATGAAACCGAGGTTAACTAATAATATTTACGCGGGTAATATTTGTTTTTTAGTCCGGCAGCTCGACAGTGGCGAAGGTTCGGCTGCGACGCCAGGCCAGGCACAAAAAGCCGGCCAGGATCACGAAGGGAGGTAAACCCAGGAGAACGATGCCCATATTCAGCAGGTGGGCGCGGGCTGCGTTCTGCGCGGCGGCGGTACGAAAGCACATGACGCATTGGCCCCAGGCGTTGGCCGCGGACAGCAGCAGGGCCACCAGTGGAACGAGCGCGCGCCGGCTCATCGCGGCCTCATGAGCATGGAACGGCTGGAGTCCGGCATGAAGATCAGCAGCATCAGGATGATGCAGAGGATCAACATGGGAAACAAGGTGAGAAACAGGCTCAGCTTCTCGAATCGCAGATGCATGAAATAGGCGATGATCAGAGCCGCCTTGATCACGGACAGGCCCAGCAACGCGGTGAGAAATATGATTACCGGCAGTTGCTCGTAGGCCAGAAACACCTCGACGCCGGTCATGAATAACAGGGCGAACCAGACGTTCAGAAACGTTTTGGTGGTTACGCCGCTTATATGTTCTTCTTCTTCGGTATGGAGGCTCATGGGTCGAGTCTATCCTTTCGCATGCTAAATCTTGGCCGACATCAAGTAGACCAGGGGGAAGATGAACATCCACACCAGGTCCACGAAGTGCCAATATAACCCGCTTACTTCCACGTCTTCGGCCTTGAACTTGCCCCGGCCGACGGCGAAGGCCATGATGCCGAGGTAAATGAGACCGATGATGACGTGGGTCATGTGCAGGCCGGTGAGGGCGAAAAACGTTCCGCCGAACAAGGGTACATCCCAAGGATTGTTGAAGGGGGTGACGTGCTCGTTGTGGATCAGGTTCATCCACTCATTGAGGTGCAGGACCACGAAGCCGGCGCCGCCCGCCATGGTGGCCAGGATCCAGCCGACCGCGGCTCGGCGGTTACCGTGGTTCATGGCATGTACGCCCATCACCATAGTCAAGCTGCTCGAGAGCAGACAAAAAGTCATGATGGTGGAGAAGATGATGCTGGGCGAAAAGTGGAACGGCGTCGGCCAGTTAGGCGTAGCCAGCCGCACGTAGGTATAAGCCATCAACAGCGCGGAGAAGGTGAGGGCGTCGGAGATGATGAACAACCACATCCCGAACTTTTTCGAATTCACGGCGTACGGCGATCGTCCGCCCGCCCAGACCGAGCCGAGTTGCACCGTATTGACTTGGGACATCTACCATTACCCCCAAACGAGAAATAGAGCCATCAGGTAAATCCAGAGGCCATCCACGAAATGCCAGAAAACCGCGCTCACATCCACGGCGGTGCGCTTTCCAGGGCCGAGTTTCAAGCGAAGCGCTTCGACATCCACGTACACCAGCGCGGTGAGACCACCCAGAATGTGCAGGCCGTGCGAGGCGGTGAGTAAATAGAAGAACGAACTGCTGGGGTTGGTGGCTACGAAGATACCGGCGGAGGCGAGCTCTTTCCACGCCCAACCCTGGCCCAGCAGAAACAGGACGCCGAGCGCGGTCCCGGCCGTCCAATAACGATTGAATTCGCTGCGCCGCCCGCCTTTGAGGGATCGCCGCGCGATTTCCAGCAATACGCTGCTCGCCATCAGAACGGCGCTATTGACCCAAAGGATGCGCGGCAGCGGAAAGGCGATCCAATCGTTGGACATGCCGCGGCGCACGACGTAGGCGCTGGTGAAGGCGGCGAAGGCCATGGTGGTGGCGGCCAGCAGGACGAACAATCCGGTCATGGAGGCGCGGCGCGAGGCACCCCGGCCGTCCGAGCCGCCGCCTCCGCCGAAGCCCCCTCCGCCACGCGGAGGAGCCGGCGGTTTGATCACATCGGATGTGATGGAGCCGGGCATGTCTCAATTATGCGGCATTATGCGGCGTGGACGTCCACCGGATCGGTCTGCATGATGTAGTCGCGCGGAGCGCCCGGCACGCTGTATTCATAGGGACCGTGGTTGACGACGGGGTGGTGGCCGGCGAAGTTATCGAACGGCGGCGGCGAGGGTACGGTCCACTCGAGGGTGGTCGAGTTCCAAGGATTCATGGGCGCCTTCTTCCCGTTTTTCAGGCTCCAGACCAGGTTGATGAAGAACAGGATCTGCACCGCCGCGGTAAAGTAAGCGGCCTGGGTCATGAAGAAGTGGACCGGCAGGAGTTTGCCCAGGAAATCGAAATTGGTAAAGTCCGCGTAGCGCCGCGGATTGCCGGCGATCCCCAGGAAATGCATGGGGGTGAAGATGGCGTAGACGCCCAGGAAGGTGGTGTAGAAGTGGATCTTGCCCAGCGTCTCGTTGAGCATGCGCCCGAACATTTTGGGGAACCAGTAGAAGGTTCCGGCGAACATACCGAAGATGGCTGCCACGCCCATGATCATGTGGAAATGGCCGACCACGAAATAGGTGTCGTGGAAGTAGAGATCGAGAGCCGGCTGGCCCAGGAAGATACCGCTCAGGCCGCCGGTGACAAACAGCGAAACGAAACCGAGGGCGAACATCATAGCGGTGGTGAAGTGAATCCGGCCGCCCCATATGGTGCCGATCCAGTTGAAAGTCTTGATGGCCGAAGGCACTCCGATGGCCATGGTCAGGACGGAAAAGGCCATCGCCGAATAGGGGCTCATGCCGCTCATGAACATATGATGGCCCCACACCATGAAGCCCAGAAAGCCTATGCCCAGGATGGCGAAGACCATGGCGCGGTAGCCGAAAACGGGCTTGCGCGAGAAGGTGGCCAGTATCTGGGAAGTGACTCCCATGCCGGGCAGGATAGCGATGTAGACCTCGGGGTGGCCGAAGAACCAGAACAGATGCTGCCAGAGCAGCGGAGAGCCGCCCTTATGGTTGAGTATCTGATCGCTGACCAGCAGGCCGGCGGGCAGGAAGAAGCTGGTTCCGGCGGAGCGATCGAGAATCAGGAGAACTCCGGCGGCGAGCAATACGGCGAATCCCAGCAGGCCCAGGATAGCGGTTACAAACCAGGTCCAGCAGGTGAGCGGCATGCGCATGAGGGACATGCCCTGGCAACGCAGGTCGATGGTGGTGGCGATGAAATTAATGGCCCCCATGAGGGAAGCGCCGCAAAATATTGCGATACTGACAATCCACAGAGTCTGGCCCAGACCCTCGCCGGGACCTGCCTGGGGGACGGCGCTCAGCGGCGGATAGGCGGTCCAGCCGGCCAGCGGCGGGCCTCCCTGTACGAAGAAAGCGGCCACCATCACCGCCAGCGCCAGGAAGGTGGTCCAGAAGGAGAGCATGTTCAGCACCGGGAACGCCATATCTTCGGCGCCAATCTGGAGGGGCAGGAAGAAGTTTCCAAATCCGCTTTGAGGCGCGGTGGTCAACACGAAGAAGACCATGATGGTGCCGTGCATGGTCATCAGCGACAGGTACAATTCCGGGGTCATGATGCCGCCCTGCGCCGCGGTGGGCCAGAGCTTGGCGAACCAGGCGACCTTGGCGTCCGGGTGAATCATGTGATAGCGCATGAGCAGCGAAAGGCTCATGCCCACCAGGACCGAAAACAAGGCCAGGAAATAATACTGTATGCCGATGACCTTATGGTCGAGGCTGAAGACGTATCTGCGAATGAAACCTTGCGGCGCGTGATGCGCGTGTATTACGGGTGAGGACATTTAGCGTTTCCTCGCGAATGGATTGATGATAGCGGAGCCCCGGGGAGTCATTACTTATTGGCAATTGCCTGCAGTTTCCACTTCTCGAAATCAGCCTCGGACATCACTTCCATGGTGCTACGCATCTGGAAATGGCCCAGCCCGCACAGCTCGGAGCAGGGGATTTCATATACACCTAGTTTGTCGGCCTGAAAGTAGAGCGGGATTTCCATGCCGGGCACGATATCCTGCTTCAGGCGCAGCTCGCGGACGAAGAAATTATGGATCACGTCACGGGAGTGCATGATCAGCTTGATGGGCCTGCCGATAGGCACCTTGAGCGAGGCGCTGGTGATGTCGTCTTTGGAGGCGGGGTCTTGGTCATCGAGGCCGAAGGGATTGCCGGCGGCGTCGTTGACCAGCTTGAGGTCAGTGCGGCCGAACTGGCCATCCACCCCTGGGTAGCGGAAGGAGAAAGCGAACTGCTTGGACATGAGCTCGATGGGGATGGCATTGGGATCCGGCTCGGAGAGGTGCACGGCGGCCCAGATGCGCGTGCCCATTAGAACGATGCCGACGAACAGGATCGCCGTGGCGCTGGTCCAGACCACCTCCCACTTTTCATTGCCGTGCGAGTAGCTCGCGTGGACTCCCCGGTCGCGATAGCGGAAGATGGCCCAACCCAAAGCAAATTGGGCCAGGAAGAAGATGATCCCGGTGATCACCATGGTGCGCATGAACTGCTCATCGTAAGCCACGCCGTGCTGATTGATGGGGGGTGGGAACCACCAGACTTTGGCGGCGAAGAAATAACAGATGATTAGCGTCAATAGCCAGACAATCGGAGCGAGCAGCATTCGATAGAGCCCTCACACAGCCGAACTCGGGACTTCGGCCCCGAGTTGGACGACGATATCACAGTGGATGGCGGATCGCAACCAAAACCTGCACGGAGGCCGTGTCCGGCGGCGGCATCTCTGGTAAGCCATTGTGTTTACATATAGATGCAGGCGTTGGCTGGGCCTCGTAAAAGTTATGGATAGCGGGCCACTTGTGCACGATTGTGCATGAATTGCGAGGCGGACGCCGGTATTTTCAGAGTACGGCCGGGAGGGCCAAGCCGGATTTGGCGAGATGCTTCTGTAACAGTGCTATGGCGTCGTTTTCGGCAAGGCCCCTGGCGATCGAGATCTCGGTCAGCAGCATGTGCCGGGAGCGATTCAACATCTTCTTTTCGCGGAAGGAAAGCGCCTTGTCCTTCTGCAGCAGGAGCAGAGTCTTGAGGACTTCGGCGGCCGCGAGGAGGCTCCCACTCTGCATTTTATCGGAGTTGTCGCGAAAACGGACCTTCCAATCGTTGCTGGAGGCGCAGATGCCGTTAGCCAGAAAAGATAGAATCCGACTGATTTCGTTGGCTTTAGTGATCGGCCGCAAGCCTATGTAGGCGACCTTTGAAAAAGGAACGGTCACCGTCATACTGCCGTAGACCATGCGCAGGAGGTAACACTTCTCGAACTGGGTCCCGAAGGACCAAGCCCTTATATTCTCAACAGTTCCAACGCCCTGGTTGGGGTAGACTACCTTCTCACCGATCTGAAAGGTCATTACGAGGGTCTCTCCGACGGCTGGTCATGGTAACGTTTGGTACTGTTACGTCCAAGTGAAATTAGAATGGTAAACCTGGGCTGTGTGCAAGTCAACAGTTAATTACACCGGCTCAGAGTGGCTAGGCTGAAGCGGGCTGATCAGGCGAGCAGAGCGCGGATGAAGTGGAGGTTACGGACCATATCGTTGGCGACGGATTGCGAGGGGCAATCGGTCTCAAGGTTGGCGAAACCGGCGAAGTGGATATCGTTAATAGCCTTCAGGACGGCGGGAAAATCGATCTTGCCCCCGCCCAGGTAGTGAGGATTATCCTTCAAGTGAATCTGGCAGATGCGGCCGGCGCCGAGCCAGCGAATCTCTTTCACTACATCGAAGCCGCCCTGGGTGGAGTTGCCGACATCATAGTAGACTTGGACGGCGGGGGAGCCGGCGCGCTCGAGGATGCGGACATTGTCCTCGGCCGAGATGGTGTCTTCCAGGCCCAGGACGACGCGGGCCTTTTCGGCTTCGGGCGCCAGTTCTTTCAGCACGCCGGCTACGTAATCCATCTCATCGTGGGTCAGCAGAGAAGCCTTGCCGAAGAAGGGCAGCAGGATGACCCGGGTTTTGAGATTCCTGGTGATCTGAATGCTATCGGCCACCCATTTTTGGGCCTGGCGGTTATTCTTGAGGTGATCGACATGGAGGATATCGAGGCAGGTGCCGTCGAGCGGGATGTGATGCTGTTTAGCGGCGGCCAGGTATTGAGCCTGTATGGCAGGGTCGTCGAGAGGGAGCTTGCCGTTGACGGGGGTCCTTCCGAGGCTGATCTGCACGCCGTCGAACCCCAGGGCGGCAGCTAAGCTCACGGCCTCTACTTTACCCGTTTGCCGGAGGTTCCAATCGGTGACGCCGATCCTGACGGCGCCAGCGGGGCGTGCGGCGGCGCGCAAGGCTGAGGCGGTTGCCAGGACCGCTTCGAGGAACGATCGCCGATGCATGGCTTTCCAGGCCGCAGTATAACACCAGGTGGGGGGTGTACACCTCAGCGGCGTGCAGTTCTGGAACTTCCGTTACGGGCAGGGCTTATAGAGCTTTTCCAATCACAAAGCAGTACTAACTAAACTCATCTTTCTTGAAGAATTCATGGCAAATTCACCCTCTAGAATGATATGCTAACAAAGCATCTTTCGCTAAGTGTGGTGTACAGAGCGTAGGACCTCCGTCTCAGGTTAACGCATCCTACCGCGTGGTAGTACGGCCTGCGGTGCAAGAGCAATACACTTCCGTTAGTTTACAGGAAAAAAAATCCATGGGACTTCAGCAAGGGGATAGCCGGACCGAACGCAGGACGAAGAGGCGTTTCGTGATGGAGCGTGAGATTCGTTATCGAGTCCTCGACCAGGACAAGATCGTTGGCGCTGGATCCGGCAAGACCTTTAATCTCAGCAGCAGCGGAGTAGAATTCTCCATCGAGGGCGATTTGCCTCCCGGAGCATTCATCGAACTTTCGATCGCATGGCCCGCGTTGCTGGAAAATCGCTGTCCGCTGCAATTGATCGGGTTCGGACGCGTGCTGAGAAGTGCGGCGGGCAAAGTAGCCAGCACCATCGAGCAGTACGAGTTCCGCACCCTGGCGCGCGCGTTACCCGATGACTCCTGGCTCAGCCGCAGCGATCACAAATTGCGCCGGTGGGCAGAAGCCGCTGCGCGCGGCTAAACGCGCTGGCGGAACACCGCTTACTGACGTGCGCGGCTCGGTAGATTCAGCAGAGCACGGTAGATTCAGTGTGTGCGGAGCAATCACTTGTCAGTTTTTGGAGCGCTCGATGTGCTGGCGGAGGGCGTGGTCACCGTTTTGGACCCGCCGTTGTGACCCGATTCGGAGGACTTGTTTTCTGATGACTTGCCTTCTGAGGACCTACCCTCTGCAGATTTACTATCAGACGACTTGCTTTCCGAAGATTTAGCGTCCGAGGATTTGCCGTCGCCAGACTCGCTCCTGGACTTCTCCCGGCTACCGGAATTGTTCTTCCCGTAATCGTTGACGTACCAGCCGGAACCTTTAAACTGCAGGGCGGCGGCGGATATCAGCTTCTCAACCGGGCCTCCGCATCCTGGATGTTGGTGCAGCGGCTCGTCCGAGAACTTCTGAATTACTTCAAAAATGTCTCCACAGGAAGCGCATTTGTACTCGTACAGCGGCATAGTTGTTAGATGACCCAGGCGCTATATCTGAGTCTTATTTTAGCAGATGTGTGGCCCGCTGAGTTTTACTTGTGGTGCACGGGCCGACGGGCGGGTGCTACGGCTTCCACCTTCATGCCGGTGATTTTGGCCTTCTCGACGGTGAAGGTGACCATGAACGGCTCTTTGGTGAACGACTCGGGAACTCCTTCGAATTCGATCTCGGCGCCGAGCTCAGGTTTACCCGTCAAGGGCAGGGCTGTGGTGCCATCCGAGCCCACCAGTTTCAGCGTCACGCCCGCGCCGGCGGCGTCCTTGCCCTCCATGTTCACCAACAGCTCCTTCGATTTTACGGGGGGCTTGGCAGCGACCAGCCACCCTTTAAGCTTGGGAACCGCGGCGCCCTTCATGCTGCTGTCGAAGTAGGTCTGGCCGTCGGCGCCGAGCAGTTGTCCCTTGATGCCGAGCCAAATCGCCAGTTGCGGATTGGACTTCTTCAGTTCCTCGTCCTTGGCGGCGGCCACCTCGGCGGCGGTGGGGATGTGGAAATTGGGGGGCGCAAGCGCGGAGGCTTTGGCCTGCGCCTTCAGCTCGGCCAGGCCGGAGGTATCGCCATGCAGGGTCGTGTAGGCCTTGGTGAGATAGGCATCAATGGTTTTGCGGCCATCCGGAGTCAGCGCGCCGGGCCCGTCGTAAGTAGCGGCGCGCGCGATGTGATAGAGAGCTTCCGCCTGGCGCTCGGGCTTCTTCTCAGCCAGAATCACATTGCCGAGCCAGTAGGAAACCTGGGCCGCGTTAGGATTGATCTCCAGGCTCTTCTTGAAATTCTGTTCCGCGACATCGTAATTCTTCCGAACATTGGCGATCCAGCCGAGGGTTGAATAAGCGATGGCGTCGGTCTGGGTTTTGGCAGTTTTCCAGGCATCGTCCGAGACCGTGGGGGGCTTCTCCGCGACCAATAGTCCGTTGGCCGCCTTCTCGCCCAGATCGAGGGCGTCGGGGCTGACATTGCCTAATGTCGGAGTCAGGGTGGAAATCCAGTAGAGCCCCTGGATCTCCTTGGGATCGATGGCCAGGATCTCCTTGGCCGTATCGATCATCTTGGCCGGCTGGTTGAGCTGCTGATAGGTCAGCAGCATAAACTGGAGACGATCGAGCTTATAATCCGAATCCGGATATTTTTCTTTCCAGGTATTTAACAGGGCGAGCTTCTTAGCGGGGTCGGTCTCTTTGGTAACAGCGGTAAAAAGATCGTATTCTCCCTGATCTTTTACCTTCTTCTCTTTCACTGCCGGCGCCGCGGCGGCCGGAGTCTGTGGGGTCTGGGCCAGGCCGGCGATGATGCTCCCCAGCGCGATCACCGAAATCCCCGTTAGCCTTTTAAAGAATTGCTGCACTTTGCCGCCTCCTGCTGATTTCCGTAAAGATTGTGATAGGGCACTGCTTCCGCCGTCTCGCGTGGAGCAGCGGGCATCTGCGGAGTATACCCGAACCACACGTGGCGCGCAACTGATTCGACGTCTTGGGCCGCGGTCGAGTTCCGAAACCAAATGATAGCAGAAGCCGCCGCGCAGCGACTTGGGGCGTGCGGACACCGAAACGCGAAGGCGACCCACTGCGGCGCGTGGTAGAATGCGCGAGTCGCATGCGCTACCTGGATCTGGCGATTATCCTCGCCTATCTGATCGCCATCACCTGGTTCGGAGCGCGCTTCCGGCGCGGCCAGGCCAACCTGCGCGACTACTTTTTGGGCGGCCGGGAGGCGCCCTGGTGGGCCATCAGCCTGTCCATCGTTTCGGCGGAAACCAGCACGCTTACGATCGTCGGCACACCGGGCCTCTCCTTTGCTGGAAATCTCGGCTTCCTACAACTGGTCTTGGGCTACCTGCTCGGCCGCGTGGTCATCTCGGCGCTTTTTCTGCCGCAGTACTTTCGCGGGGAGATGTTCACCGCCTATGAGCTGATGAGGCGGCGCTTCGGGGAGCGCATACGGCGCCTGACGGCCACCATTTTTCTGATCACGCGCGCCCTGGCCGAAGGGGTGCGGGTGTTCGCGGTCTCCATCGTAATCTCGATTGTGTTGGGCACCGGCGAAGTGGCGTCAATTCTCCTCATTATCTGCCTCACGCTGTTTTATACCTTCGAGGGCGGCATGACCGCGGTGATCTGGACCGATGTGGTGCAGATGTGCCTCTATGTGCTGGGGGCGGCGGTGAGCTTGTTGGTGATTCTGTCCAAAATCCCGGGCGGATGGCAGAGCGTGACCGACATTGCGGGCCATGCCGGCAAATTTCACATCTTCGATTTCGGCTTTTCGCCATCCATGCATTTTTTCGCCCGCACCTATACATTCTGGGCGGGCCTGGCCGGCGGCTGTTTCCTGACCATGGCCAGCCACGGAACCGACCAGCTCATGGTGCAAAGGCTGCTGAGCGCGCGCAACGAGGCGCAAAGCCGCGCGGCGCTGCTGACGAGCTGGGTGGTGATCTTTTTCCAGTTCAGCCTGTTTTTGGCGATCGGCATTCTGCTCTTTGTGTATTACCGGCAGACGCGGCTGGTGGCGCCGGCCCAAACCGACCGTATTTACGCGGAATTCGTCTGGCGTCACCTCCCGCGCGGCGTGGCGGGCCTGGTAATTGCCGCTATCCTGGCCGCCGCCATGGCGAATCTGAGCGCCGCCTTGAACGCGCTGGCTTCCACGACAGTGATCGACTTCATCAGGCCGCTGCGCGGCGTAGCGGCTGCGAGGCAGGATCTGAAGCTGGCGCGCGCGATGACGGTCGGGTGGGGTCTGGTGCTGGCGGCGATTGGCGTGGTGGCGCGACGCTGGGGTTCGGTGCTCGAATCGGGCCTGTCGATTGCATCGGTGACGCTGGGCCTGCTGCTGGGGGTGTTCCTGCTTGGAGTGCTCACTACCAGAGTGCGCGAGCGGGCTGCCATGGCCGGAGTATTGGCCGGGCTGGCCTCCATACTGTATGTGCGCTACGCGACGCCTATCGCCTGGACATGGTGGGTGCTGATCGGCTCGGCAGTGACCTTCTCGGCCGGCTATGCCGCATCTTTTTTGGAGGTTTCCGCATGATAAAAGACGGCGCGCCGGTAGAGCTGCGGCGCGATCTGGGACTCTGGGGCGCCATCGCCATTGTAATCGGCACGGTCATCGGCAGCGGTATTTTCCTGGTGCCCCGCACCATGATATTGCGGGTGGGCTCGCCCACCATGGTTTTTGTGGTCTGGGTATTCGGTGGGCTGCTTTCGCTGTGCGGCGCGCTGAGCTATGCGGAACTGGCCGCAGCCATGCCGGAAGCGGGCGGTGAGTACGTTTACCTGCGCGAGGCTTATGGACCGATCTGGGGCTTCCTGTACGGCTGGACGCAGATGTGGGTCGCCAAAAGCGGGGGGATCGCTACGCTGGGCACGGGCTTCTTCTTATATGTGACTAATTTTTTTCCGCGGCTCGACGGAATTTTCTACACGGTGCCGCTGCCCATTGGCCCGCACTTCGCGCCGCTCGAACTGCGCTATGGACAGTTGCTGGCGATTGCCCTGATTCTGTTTCTGGCGGTGGTCAATTATTTCGGGGTCAAGCTGGGCGGCCAGGTGCAGATCATCGTGACGGTAATTAAAGTGCTTTTGATCGCGTTTATCGTGGTAGCCGGCCTGGGCTTCGGAAAGCCGGCGGCAGCGCCAGGGGCGGAGCCGGCGCATCCGCTTAGCATCGCCGGATTTTTTGCCGCGCTGGTGGCGGCGCTATGGGCTTACGACGGCTGGAACAATGTGAGCATGGTGGCCTCGGAAATACGCCGGCCGCAGCGTAGTCTGCCGCTGGCGCTGATCGGCGGCACGGTGACTGTGATCTGCATTTATCTGCTGGCCAATGCCGCGTATTTCCATGTGCTTTCCGGAGCGCAAGTGGGCGCGAGCGAGCGGGTGGCGGCGGATATGATGCGAAAGGTGGCGGGTGGATGGGGGGCCAACGCGGTTTCCATTGCCGCCATGATCAGCATCTTTGCCGCGTTAAACGGTTCGATCCTCACGGGCTCGCGCGTGCCTTATGCGATGGCCCGCGATGGCCGCTTCTTCCATGCGGTAGCGCGTGTCAATTCCACGTATCATACCCCCGCGGTATCCATCCTGGCGCTAAGCGGGTGGGCCGCCCTGGTGGTTTTATCGGGGAGATATGAGCAGCTCTTCACCTATGTCATTTTCGCGAGCTGGATACTTTATGGAATGACGACGGCGGCGGTTATCGTGCTGCGGCGGAAGAGACCGGAGATGGCGCGTCCCTATAGGACCTTAGGTTATCCTGTACTGCCCGTACTCTTCGTTTTAGTTGCAATTCTACTAGTACTTTCCACTTTAATTGACTCACCGCGTGAATCATTACTTGGATTAGTCTTTATTTTATTGGGATTACCGTTCTATTTCTACTGGAAAAAGCGCAACCCGCACGAACCTGACGACGTCCATTGGTCCTAGTACCAAACTAATTACCTCTGGCTACTTCAAAATAATGCACTTAGCTCTTGATATTAGTTGATCGCGTGAGTTACGCTTGAGGGCGGAGTTATAGAAGGTAGGCAAAAATAATGGATGTTACAAAGATTCTCGCAGACTTACGTCAGGAACGCGAACAAATTGAAGAAGCCATCTTGAGTTTAGAGAGGCTGGCTCGCGGCCGCGGACGCCGGCGAGGCCGGCCGCCAACATGGATGACCGAGATCACCGCCAAGCGGCGCGGGCGGCCGCCTGGATCGAAGAACAAAACGTCCCCCAAGACCGCCAACGCGGCCATGTAGTAATGGGTTGCATGCAGCGCTCTTTCACAAAGTCTGGGGAGCCTCTCCCAGTTTTACGCTCACACGTTGCGTGCGTCCATTCCTGTAAATTGTCAGATTTATCGAATCCCCTACGCGCTTCCGGTTCAATATCCTTTGCAGTGAATCGGTGCTTTCCACCGGCTGGCCGTCTACAGCGGTAATCAAGTCGCCTCCAATACCGACGCGATAGTTACCGACGATGGCCATCCGGCCGGGACCCCGCAGCTCAGCCTCGCTGGCCGGCGAGTTGCGCTCCACCTGTTGAATCAGCAGCCCACCCTCAGCCGGCAATCCCAACTCAGTGGCTACATCCCCGGCGATGTAAAACGTCTGAATGCCCAAAAACGGCCGGGTCACGCGACCTTTTGCCTGAAATTCATCGAGCATGGATTTGGCGCGGTTAATGGGCATGGCAAAACCGATGCCGACGTTCTGCTCTCCCAAAATCGCGGTATTCACGCCGATTACCGCTCCATGAGAATCGAGCAGCGGACCGCCGCTATTGCCCGGATTGATGGCCGCATCGGTTTGAATCATATCTTCCAGGCGGCGGCTTTCCGAAGGTTGCAGGGTGCGTCCCAGGGAGCTGACGACGCCGGTGGTCAGCGTGCCTCCCAATCCGAAGGGATTGCCAATCGCCAAAACCTTCTGGCCCACCTGCAAATTATCGGAATCGCCCAGCTTGAGAAACGGCAATTGCTGCGTGGTCTGGATCTTTACCAGGGCCAGATCGTTGCGGGGATCGGTGCCGAGCACTCTGGCCTTGTATTGCTTCTTATCGCCGGCGAGGGTGACGGTGAGCTGCTGGCTTCCCGATACTACGTGATTGTTGGTCAGGATCAGCCCGTCCGGCTTCAGGATGAACCCGGAGCCCGTACCTTCCTGCGGATAGACCTGAAAAAAGAAGTCCTCCCGATAGACCACGCTGGTAATATTTACCGTTGCGGGGCGGGCCATTTTATAAATTTCGATGTTATTGTTCTCATCGGTGCTGAACCCGGCCGTTTGGGCGGAGTTCGGCGCGCTCCAGAGCCGGCCGGCCTGTTGCAGAGGCTGCCAGATCTGGGTCAAGCTCCAGTGGGCAGTCGAAGTCATGTACCAGAAGGCGCCCACTAATACGGCGGCCCAAAGCAATGGTCGTAATCTCATGGTTCTATTCTCCGCAGGGCATCGAAGACCACGCGCACCTGGCGCAAGGTCTCCTCTTTGGTGCCCGAAGTATCGACGATGAAGTCGGCGAATTTGCGCTTTTCCGAAAGCGGCATCTGGCGGCTCAGCCGCGCCAGGACCCGCTCGCGATCGACGCCATCGCGTTGGATGGATCGCTCCACCTGCTGCTGCTCCTCGCATACCACTACGATGAGGCGATCGAAGCGGCGGTAACTGCCGGTCTCGATCAGTATGGCCGCTTCGATTACCGCGATGCCGCGCGGGTCGCGGGCTGCCACCTGTGCCAGCCACGCTTCCTCCTGGCGCAGCACAGGGGGATGCACCAGGCTGGTGAGCAGCGCCAGGCGCCCGGCATCGCCGAATACCTGCTCGGCCAGAATGCGCCGGTCGATGACGCCGCCCCCGGTCAGAATGCCGGGACCGAACTCCCGGACCACGGCCGCATAAGCTTCGCCGCCGGGCAGCAGCACAGCGTGGCCTAACTGATCGGCCTCGAGGACGTGGCAGCCAAGCGCGGCCAGCGCCTCGCCCACGAAGCTTTTGCCACAGGCCAGACCGCCGGTCAAACCTACTTTCAGCATCGGACCGCAGCCCATTGCGGGCCGGCCTGCGCTTCGGCCGCGGCTACCGTGTTGGCCATCAACATGGCGATGGTCAGCGGGCCCACCCCGCCTGGAACCGGCGTATAAGCGGCGGCCTTCTGCCGTACATCGATGGGATCGACATCGCCTACCAGGATGCTTCCCTTACGGTCGAAGGTCTCGAGGCGCTCCGGAGCATTGCGGAAGATACGGGCGGCCTCCTGGCGATCGGCGATGCGGTTCACACCCACATCGACGACGATGGCGCCCGGCCGTATGAAATCGGCAGTCAGCATGGCGGGGCTGCCCACGGCGGCGACCAGGATCTCGCCTTCGCGGCACACGCGCGCCAGGTCCACGGTTCGCGAATGACAAATGGTCACCGTGGCGTGCGCGTGCACGAGCAACAGCGCCACCGGTTTGCCCACGATATCGCTGCGGCCCACGACCACGGCGCGTTTCCCGGCGACGGCGATTCCGTAGTGCCGGAACAGCTCCATGATCCCCGCCGGTGTGCACGGCCGCGGACCGGGGAGGCCGGCCACCAGGTTGCCCACGTTGCAGGGGTGAAAGCCATCCACATCTTTCGCGGGCGCAACCGCCAGGAGGACGCGCCGCGTATCGACCTGGGCGGGCAGCGGCAATTGCACCAGAATGCCGTCGATCTCGGGCTGCTGGTTCAGACCGGCGATCAGGGCCAGCAATTCTTGGGTAGTGATGGTATCCGGGGGCGTCAGGCTGTGGCTCGCAATTCCCAGATCGGCGCAGGCCTTGACTTTGCCGCGTACATAGATCTGGGAGGCCGGATCATTTCCTACCAGCACGACGGCGAGGGCGGGGGGGCGGGCGAGTGCCGCTATTCGTGGGCGAAGACCCCCCAGGATCTGGTCGCGCACGCGGTTTCCGTCTAATATCTCTGGCAGGATGGCGGGCACCTTAATTCAATCATAAACCGCGGCTCTGCGGGCGCGGCGACGGTACTTGGCGTGCAGGCGAACCTAAATGGTGATCCGAGCGGTAATTTTGTGCACACTCATGAGCCTCGGCTTACGGGGCCAGGAGGTCACGTTTCGCAGCGATTCACGGCTGGTGGTGCTTAACGTTTCGCTGTTCGATAAAGACGGCAAAATCGTGAACAATGTTCCGCGTAACGCGTTTACGGTTTACGAAAACGGACAGAAGCAGGAGGTCACGGTATTCAAGCAGGAGGACGTGCCCATTTCGCTCGGCCTGATCATCGATAATAGCGCCAGCATGACCGAGAAGCGCGATCAAGTGGCTTCGGCGGCGCTGGCGCTGGTGAAAGCGTCCAATGCACAGGACGAAGTCTTCATTATCAACTTCAACGAAGCCGCGGTGCTCACCAAGGAATTCACCAACGACATCAAGGATCTGGAGAATGCTTTGCGCAGTATCGATTCCAAGGGCGAGACCGCCATGCGCGATGCGCTGCTGTTAGGGATCGAGCATTTGCGGCATCACGGCAAACGGGATAAGAAGGTGTTGCTGGTGGTGACCGACGGAGAAGACAACAGCAGCATGGAAACCGAGGAGCACCTGGTACAGATTGCGCAGCAGAACGATGTAATCATTTATGCGGTAGGCCTGCTGGGGGCCGAGGAGGCCAGCAGCGCCGCGCGCGCCAAAAAGCAGCTCAACGAGCTGACGCTCGAAACCGGGGGCCGCGCCTGGTATCCCGGGGACGCGGCCGAGATTGCCGGTATTGCGCCGGAAATTGCGCACGAAATCCGCAATCAATATGTGCTGGCCTACACGCCGTCGAACCTGGCGATGGACGGGACCTTCCGCAAGATTCGCGTGGAGGTGAACGCGACGGATGTGGCGGTGCGCACGCGGTCGGGCTATTACGCTCCGCGGCCTTAGGCTCCCAACGGGCGGCGCGTTATCGATTAAAATCGGTGATGATCGCCTGACATCGTTCTTGAAAGGAGTCTCTGATGTTTCGTGTTGGCATGGTGTGCCTGCTCAGCTTGATGGCCGGCCTGGCTGCGGCAAAGGCCCAAACTCCGGCTCCGGCCGCGCGCCCGGCGCCCCCCACGCGTGACCCTGCCACGCCCGGTTATGTCACAGCGAAGGAGTTGCCGGACGGCACCAATCCCGCTGCCAACGCCGACGGAAATTTCATACTCGGTCCCACGCACAATCCCGCCCCGGAAATGACCGCGCAGGAAGGCGTGCCGCAGGGTACGGTCTTCGATCTTACGATGCAATCGTCGGACAGTAAGATCTATCCCGGAATCGCGCGCGACGCCAATACCTTTGGCACTTCAGACCCCAGCGATCCCGCCAAGCTGATCGTCACCACAAGCCACCCCGCGCCCTACACGCGCCGGGTGGCCGTGTACGTACCGAAGCAGTATGCCGCCGGCACGGCCGCGCCGTTCATTGTGGGGGCGGATGGACCCGACCGGGCGTTGTTCACGGCACTCGATAATCTGATCGCGGAACACAAGGTGCCCGTAATGATTGCCATTTCCATCGGCAATGGCAGCGGCGACGCTCAAGGAAGCGAACGCGGCCTGGAATACGACACGATGTCGGGGCTGTACGCGGAGTTCGTCGAGAAAGAAGTGCTGCCTTTCGTGGAGAAGCGATGCAATGTGAAATTGACCAAAGACCCCGAGGGGCGGGCGACCATGGGCGGCAGCTCCGGCGGTTCGTGCGCTTTGATCATGGCGTGGTATCACCCGGAGCTTTATCATAGGGTGCTCACCTACTCAGGCACCTACGTTAACCAAGAATGGCCGCCGAATCCGAAGACGCCGCACGGGGCGTGGGAGTTCCATGAACATCTCATCCCCAACACTCCGGCGAAGCCGCTGCGTATCTGGATGGAAGTCGGCGACCGGGACCTTTTCAACCCGAATATCATGCGGGACAATATGCACGATTGGGTGGTGGCCAACGAGAATATGGCTCGCGTGCTGGCGGCTAAAGGCTATCATTATCAGTTTGTATTTGTGCGGAATGCGGGACATACGGATCGGGCGGTGAAGCTACAGACCTTGCCCGAGGCTCTGGAATATGTATGGCAGGGATACGCGGGGGAGCGGCCGAAGCATTGATTCGGGCAGCGTCTGGCAGGTCTCTCCGGCCGAAGATCTACTCCTCGCGCAACGCCTGCAGCGGATCGATTTTCGCAGACCTGCGCGCCGGTATGTAGCAGGCGAGCATCGCCAGCGCGGCCAGCAGCAATGGTGCGCCGAGGAGCAACCGCGGATCGTTGGTTGCGACGTTGAAGGCTTCGACAAAAATGCTGGTCAGCGCGGAAAGGATTTTCACCATGGCTATCGCTCCCAGAAATCCCAGAACGGTTCCCACGGCTACCAGCGCCACGCCTTCGCGCAGCACCAGCCGCAACACCTGGGCCTTATGCGCACCCAGCGCCACACGTATGCCGATCTCCTTGCGCCTGCGCGCAACCGCGTAGGCCGTGACCCCGGCGAGTCCTATGGCGGCCAACACCAGCCCGAATACTCCGATGCCGCCGTAGGTATCGAGGGCGAGGCGCATGAAGGAGCGGCTGAGTTCCAGGTACCCGGCGAGCGTGCGCACATCAAAGATAGCCAGATTCGGATCTATGGAAGCGATCTCGCTGCGAACGGCGCGCAGCGCGTCCGCTCCCGCGTCCGAGCGCACCATGATGGTAATGCCGCCGGCGGGCGGGCTCGCAAAATCGCGGCGCGTCAACGGGAGATAAACCGAACCGGATTGAGCGGTTTCATCCGGAAGCCCATTCTTCAAGTCGCGAACTACACCGATGACCTGGTACGACTGCTTATCCTCAGTAATGCGCTGGCCGATGGCATCGGCTTTTCCAAAAAGCCCGCGGGCGGCGCTCTCATCGAGCACTACCGGCAGCGGAAGCGTCTTCGATCCGTCTGAGGTGGTCCGTTCATCGCGTTCCTCAAACTGGCGGCCCGCAAGCATGGGCTCGTTGAGAGCGGCGAAATAGCCCGCGCCAACAGTTTCCTTGATCACGGACTGCAACACTCGTGAGGCGTCCCGGGAGTCCTTCACGGCATTCAATTGCACGGTCACACCCGCGATCGAAAAGGGCGGTTGCGCCGCCAAAGCAACGCTGCCCACGGACCCGATGGTCCTCAGCCGCCCAGGAAGTTTTTCAAACAGGGCCTGCGCTTTTTCCGGCGAGTAGCCGTCGCGCACCGGATCGATGGCCAGCAGATACATGGTGTTGGCGTCGAATCTGGTTTGGATGTTGTTCGTCTTGCTGAATCCCATCACCAGGAAGCCGGCAATCAGCAGCAACATCAGCGATCCCGCGACCTGGCTCACCACCAGCAAATTGCGCATGCCGAAGCGCCGATAGCCACGCAACTGGATGGCCGCGCCCTCTTTGAGGCTTGGCGCCACGTCGGCTCTGGTGGCTTGCAGGGCGGGCGCAAGGCTGAATCCGATGCCGCATATGATCGCGAGAGCGAACGTGAACACCAGTGCGCGCCAATCCAGACTGTAGTCGAACTCTTCCGGCAGAGCCTGCGGCAGCTTGAGCTGCGACCTGAGCAGGGCCAACCAGTAAGCCAGGGCGAGTCCCGCCGTGCCGCCCAGCATGGCGAGCAAAATGCCTTCGCTCATCATCTGCCGGATGAGCCGGAAGCGGCTGGCTCCTACCGCCAGGCGAATGGCCAACTCCTTGCGGCGAGCCGCGCCGCGCGCCAGCAGCATGTTCGCCAGATTCATGCACGCAATGGTGAGGAGCAGGCCGACCAGCACGGCAAAGAACCCCACCACCACGGGCTTCAACGCCCGGGGAATCGGCACCATGACGCCGCCCGCGAGCAAAGTTACGCGTCTGCCCCTGGCGGCGCGCTCCGGATTCGAAATATCCTGATCTTCGAGGTGGCGCGTGATGGTGTCGAGACCGGCTTCCGCGGATTCAAACGTAACACCGGGCGCCAGGCGCATCATCGCCTGAAACACTTTCGCGTCGCGCTTATAAAGAACATCGTTCGCAAGTTCGGGCGCCAGCGCGGCCGGCACGGTGACCGGCACGAATAGCTCGGCGAGCACCGCGGGCAACGCGCCCCTGAAATCTTTCGGTGTGATTCCCACAATGGTCGCCATCTGGCCGTTCAGGCGCAGAGTTTGCCCCAGCGCATCGGGCGAGGAGTCGAGCCGATTGCGCCAGAAGCGATCGGTGATCACCACCACGGGCGCATCGCCGGGCTTGTCCACCGCGGCGCTGAACACCCGCCCACGCTGCGGTTTGACTCCGAGCACCGAAAAATAATCGGGCGATACAAGTTGCCCGAAGACGCGCACCGGTTTCGCATTCTCATTGCCTTGGAACGCGACGTTGAAGGGGATGCCGTTCTGAAACGCGGCGACGCCCGCGAACAGGTTCTTTTGAGCGCGATATTGCTCGACGTAATAATAGGACACGGGAGACTGCGGCATAGCCAGCTCTTGTGGATCGGTGACCGCCGGCAAACCGCGAAACATCTGGGCCCATTGCGTGCTGAACACGGAGGTTGTCACGCCCATGCCGAGTCCCAACGAAAGGATGCCTACCAGCGCGAATCCGGGGGACTTCATCAGCGCTCGCGCCGCATACGCTAAATCGCGGCGCATCTCGCTCAGATACTCCACGGGTAGACGAATCGCAATGTCCGCGACCAGCCGGATCAGCCCGGCGATTCCGTGCCGTTTGGCAATCTCTTCCACGACATCCTCCCCGGATTGCACCATCTCCGTCCCATAAACAAGCTTGAACTCGTGCGGAAAAGCTTCCGCCAGCCGCCGATAGATCCGCCAGGCGAAATTCATTTCGTCACCATGGCTTGCTTGACCCGAATGGCGCGGACCAATTCCTGCAGGCGGTCGCATTCCGCGTCGAGCACCCGGCGGCCGAGCGCCGTGAGCCGGTAATAACGGCGCCGCGCGTCGTCCAATTCCGGCGCGGGCCGTTCGTCGGATTCCTCAATCAGGTCCGCCTCGATGAGCCGTTTGAGCGATCCATATAGCGTCGCGGGCCACAGCCGCACCTTTCCGGCAGTGCGTTCGAGGACCTCCTGCATGATTCCGTACCCATGGTGCTCCTGGCCGGCAAGCGCGAGCATGATATGGAACCATTGCGTCTTGAGCGGAAGAAACCGTTGTACATCGATCTTGGGCATCAGGGATATGTATATCACACATGATATATATGCATCAATAGTGTAGATTTGCGAACTGCCCTTCAAAGTCGATCAGGCATGACGAAAACCCGGCGCGCCAGGTTGGAGCGCAGGGTTTCTGGCCTGTAGTACCTCAGCAGAATGGAGTCCTTCCAATCGAACAAATCAGGGTGCGCGGCGGCGAATTGCTCCCACGACGCCATGGCTTCGGAGCGCCGAATGCGTTCGTTGACAAGCAGCAGATAGGCCCAGGTGATGGTCTCGTGATACCGTTCGGCTTTGCCCAGTGAGGTTGCGTAAGAGCGCAGAGCCTCCGAGAACTTCGCGATCGCTTCCGTTGGGGCAAAGCGGGTCAGGTACAGCCAAGCCGCATGCACATGGTCGGCGTGATGGAACTGGTCCTCCGGCAGCGTGCAGTCTTCCAGCCGCGCGAGGAATTCGTCATCACTCAACGTCCGTCACCGGAGATCACGGCGAGTGCGGCCGCGCAATAGACGGCCAGGAAACCAATGCTGTACTCGCCGTGGAGCACGTGAAACAGAGCCGCGAGCACGAAGACGGCGATCAGCGCAAGGCCGCCCACCCGCATGGTCGCGGGAACGAGGAACAGAATCGCCGCGGCAAGTTCGGCAACACCCAGGAGCAACAGGGCATGATGTGTGGGGCCGGAAAGCTGCGTCACGATCAGCGCCAGGCTGTAACCGCCGGCCACCAGTCCCAGCACAAGCCTCAGGATCGAAAGGGCCGTTCGCGTGTTCATGCCCGTTTCCTGGTTCCCGCTTTTCGCTCGATGAGCTTGTGACTCGAGCCGGCATCGAGATCGAGGTGGTAAATCTTCTTCAATTCGGCAATCAGCTTAAGGTTTTCGCTTTGGAAGGCGGACTTGCCTTCGAAGGCGTGTAACACGATGCCTTCAATCAGGTCGCCGAGGGTGAGGTCGTGATATTCGGCGAGGGCTTTCATGACCTTGAGAATCCGCTTCTCAATACGAACGCCGGTCTGCACGCGTTCGATGGTGTGGGCAGGTTCGGTACCTTGGTGCATATGTACCAAGATACCATAAATCCAAGAAGCCCGCGGCGGTGAGTACGGTAGAATAGGAGTGTGCCCTACCCTGAACCACTCATCGCCGTAATGCGCCAGGATCTCACTCAGTACGGAGTCGAAGAGGCGAGAACTCCTCAAGATGTGGACCGCCTGCTGGGCCCGGAAAGCGGCGTCGTATTGATGATCGTCAATTCCGTTTGCGGCTGCGCTGCCGGCAGGGCGCGGCCCGCGGTCGGGCTCGCTCTGCAACATGCGGTGCGTCCTTCGAAGGTGGCTACCGTTTTCGCCGGCGGCGACGAAGCCGCGGTGGCTCACCTGCGCGCGCGGTTGTCGGATTACCCTCCCTCTTCACCCTCCATGGCGCTGTTCGAGGACGGCAAGCCGGTCTACATGTTGCACCGCAGCGAAATCGAACGCCGCGACCCAGCGGAGATCGCCGGCATCCTCACGGACGTATTTGACCGGTTCTGCACGGCGGGCAAGCCGGTTTAGCGCCCGGCGTTCGAGAAGGCCTCAATCCGTTAACATATGCAGGGCGACAATGGCGAGGACGGCTCCGGCGGTCAACGTCGCCACAGCGACCAATAGCGCCGCCAAGTGCGCACGGGTCGCAGCGAGTGTTTGCCGCGTGGCCCGCCGCAGTTCAGGCTCGCCGCTCCAAATGCGCAGGAGCGTGCCGCAGCCGGTGACCAGCACGGCCAATGGCAGAGCGATGAGTAGTCCCCAGAGGCCGATGCGCGGCCGCACCGCGTACCAGGTAACGATCCATGCAGCGCTATGAGCCGGCTGGTATTGCAGCGGCTGCAGGTTCCGCACGAAGAGCGCGGTCATGAAGAGGGCGGCCGGGAAGATAAGCAACAGTTCGGTGGCGGCGATGGTTCGCTTGGGCAGATTCATAAGAACTTTATATCGCAAAGTAAACGGGGACGCAAGCGTACCGTTGGCGATCCTTCTTATCTCGCATAAATCGCTCGCACCGCGCTGCGCACGTATTGTTCGTCAGTCAACCCCTCCACGGCCGCTTCAGGAAACTCGACCAGCGAGCGGAAGTAGCCGGCCAACTCGGCGAACAACTCGACGCGCGCGGGCGGATCGTAGCCGTCGCGCAGCGCCAGGGCGGCCGCGGCGATGCGCACCGCTTCCGGGTCCACCCGGGTGCGCAGACGCGCGGCCAGATGCGGAAGCGCGAGCAAGGAATTGTATTTGGCCGGGGCGATGCGCTCCACATCCGGCTCGAGCAGTTTGGTTTCGCGCAGCACTACGGTATTGGCGGCCAGATCCCCGAGGCGCTGGCACTTGCGGGTGAGCAGGCAGGCGGCGGCTCCCACCAGGTAGGCCCCGGGTAGAAAGTCGACGGAGCGGAGCAGGTTACGCAGCACCACCTGGGCCGGCCGCAAACGCAGGCCCTGCGCATCCACCACGCGCAGGCTGAACAGCCGCTTGCCGAGAGTCTGACCCCGCCAGTACCATTCGAACGCCATGCCATACGCGATGGATGACACGAAGTAAAGTAGCGTGGCGATGGCATTGGCCCAGTCCGCACCGATTACGGCCAAGGTACCCGAAGCTCTTCCCATCACCAGCGATGCGGCAATCAGCACGGCCGCATCGACAGACCAGGCCAGCGCGCGCAACACCGGGGTAGCCAAATGGAGAGAGAAGACCACGCCTTCGGGAGTTTCGATGCGTAACGCCCTCATACCCGGCCGGCTCGTGCCAGAAAGATCGATAAGGCCCCCAGCTCCAACAGGCCGAACGCGATCTTAAGGCCATAAGGCAAGACCGGTTGATGGTATTGCGAGACGAACGCTTCGACCAGGCCGGCCCACACCAGCAGCGCGGCGGCGCCCAGGGCGATGGAGAGCAGATCGCCCGCCACCCGGCGCAGGCGATCGACACGGGAGGCGCGTTCGCCCCAGCCAATGACAGCGCCGGCCAGCACCAGTCCCGCCTGGCCACCCAGCAGAATAGCGGGGATTTCGATGGCGCCGTGCGGCAGCAGCCAGCCGGCCAGGAACCGGGTGTAACCGGCTCCGACATAGTCGGCGGAGATGGCTCCCAGAATTACTCCATTGTAAAAAAGCAGGATCACGGTGCCAATTCCCCAAGTCACTCCGCAAGCTAATGTCATCACCGTGACTTGAATGTTATGAGTCATCAGCATTGCGGAGAAGGAGGCCTTTTGTCCGTGAAGCCGGTCGGTCCGCGCGCCTTCCTCACGGGCCACGCGTGTTGCGGGGGGATCCAGCAGACCGGGAAACGGCATGAGAACCGCTTTGGAGTCCGGGTCAGCGCGAACGGCAAACCATCCGAAAGAGCAACCGAGCAGGGTCAGCCCTACAGCCAGACCGAAAGCTCCCAGATGGCGCCGGAATGCTCTCGGGAAGGCTGCTACGAGGGTACGCCAGCGAAGCTTGCCGGACCGCGCGCGGGTCTCATGGATTTCGGCATAAGCGCGCGAAACGAGTGACTCGACATACGCGCGCAATAGCGGCTCGGTGGAGAATGTATCGAGACGCACCAGGTCCGCCGAACACCGCTCATACAGATAGTGGAGACGCTGTACATCTTGGATGGACATGCGCCAACCCGGCTCCACACGTAACTTATCGAGCATGGTTTGTAACTCATCCCAGTAAGTTCGCTCGCTAAGTACAAAGCGCGCCGGGTCGAGTATCACAGTAACTGCCTTTGCTTGATTTCAAGATATGCGGCAGTCGCCTGGGTATGGATCTCGCGCGGCTCTACGACTGACAGCCGCACTCCAAGGCGCTGTAACGCGATTTGTAACTCGCGCATGCCATTCCATAATATCTGCCCGGCGAGAGCGTGGTAAGTGGATTCCAGATCGGCGGGCGTCTCGCCCTGAAACAGCGGCTGCAATCCGCGGTTGCGCATCACGTTCACCAGTATCAGGTGGCGGCGGGCAATGAGCGGGACTTCCTGCTCGAAAGTCTCGGCCAGCAGCGCATCGTCGAGCGAGGTAAAAAGAATCAGGAGCGATCGCCGCCGCAAATTGAGTTGCACCGTAGTGAACAGCTCACCGAAATCGGGACTGACGCGCCGCGGCTGCAGATTGTAGATGGCTTCGCGGCACAGGCGGAAATGATCCATGCCACGACGCGCACGGATAAGGCGATGGGTGCGGTCGCTAAAAGTAATCAGGCCGAAGCGGTCGCCCTGGCGCTGAGCAGCCAGGGCCAGGTGTAGCGTGGCGCTCACGTAGCTTTCGAGAATCTGTTGGCGCGCGGATAGCCGGGAACAATCAATCGCCACGTAAACTTCCTGGGCGTGCTCCACCTGGTAGAGCTTCACCACTGGAGTGCGGCGGCGGGCGGTTGCCTTCCAATGGATGTCTTCGTAACTATCGCCGGGCAGGTAGTCGCGCAGCCTCTCGAATTCGCGCCCTTTGCCGACCTGGCGCCGGACTCGAAGGCCGGCACGTGAGTCGCGCAGAAATAGCGCCGCGGTAGCGCGATCGCGCAGATTCGGGTAGACGCGCAAAACGCACTCGAGCGGTACACGGGTGCGTGCCAGCCACAGGCCGAGCGGGGAGGAAATTTCCAGGTGCAGCTCACGGAGCATGTGCTCGCCGCGCGCGGTTCCGGTGCAGGGCCAATCGATGGAGGAGCTGCCCGGAGGCAGAGCGACGTTTTCAGTAAGCCGGCCGGAGGTCACCCCCGCCGGTAGAACGAGACCCACTCTCACCAAGACGGTCTTGGCCGAGCGGTTCTGCAATACGATCGCGAGGCTGGCCGGCAGATCTTGAGTCAGCCGCAGAAGACCGGACGCGTGGGCCTCAAACACGCCCGCGCGTTGGCTGCCCGCGGCCGCATCGGCCACGCACGCCACGGCAAAGGCTACCATGATTGCCGCGCAGGGGAGAGCCAAAACAGGGACCAGACCGGCAAGCGTGGCCGCGGGCAGCATTACTACGGCAGCAAAGAGCAGCAGCCGGGAACCTGGGACTATCATCGCGGCACCGGCACGTCGTGCAGAATACGATCCAGCACTTCGGCGGGCCGGACACCCTCCAGCTCCGCTTCGGGCCGCAGCAATAAGCGATGTTCGAGCGCCGGCGAAGCGATGGCGCGCACATCGTCGGGACTGACAAAATCGCGGCCCTGGAGGGCAGCCCACGCACGGCTGCCCGCTAACAGCGCTTGTGTCGCGCGCGGCCCGGCGCCCACCAGGATGCCGTCGTCGGCGCGCGTGCGCCGTACCACTTCGACTACGTACTCGACGAGCTGCCCGCTTACCGTAACGAGCTGCAAGGCGGCGCGCAACTCCGCAAGGGCGGGCTCTGAGAGGCATTGGGCGACGTCTCCGCGCCGCAGCACCTCCTCGGGCGCCTGTTCAGTCAGGCTGCGCCGGGCCAGATCCAGCTCCTCGTCCCGCTCAGGCCAAGTCATCGAAATTTTGAGCATGAAGCGATCCTTCTGCGCCTCCGGCAATGGATAAGTGCCCTCGGATTCGATGGGATTCTGGGTGGCAAAGACAGTAAAGTTGGGCGACAGGCGGTGGGTGTCGCGATCGATGGTGACGGTACGCTCCTGCATGGCCTGCAGCAGCGCGGACTGCGTCTTCGCCGGCGCGCGATTGATCTCATCGGCGAGTAAAAATGCGGTGAAGACCGGACCTTTGACCAGCGAGAACTGATTGCGCTCGAAGTTGAAGACGCTGGTGCCCGTAATGTCGGCCGGCATCAGGTCGGGGGTGAACTGAATACGGTTGAACTCACAGCCGAGAACGCGGGCGAGGGTGCGGGTAAGCAGCGTCTTGGCAAGTCCAGGCACGCCCTCGATGAGCGCATGTTGATTGGCAAGAACCACCACCAGCGATTGCCGTATGGCGGCATGCTGGCCGATGATCACTCTCCCGATCTCGCCAGTGACTCGCTCGATGGCCGCCTGAAATTGATCGAGATTCAAGATGCTCCTTTACGAGTCATCGGAGCCGTTTCTTCCCGCCCCGGAGTAACGATAGTCTGAATCTGGCGCAACGCGTCGGCCGGGCGATTCGCCGAGTTTCGCACGACAGTTTCCGCGCGAGCGCGCTGCTCTGGCGAAATCTCGCGCGCGTTGCTTCTCAGCCATTCCTGCCAGCAGATGGGAACGACGCGGCTGGGCGGGATGTGGCGTTCCAAGAGCGTGACCAGTCCAGAGAGCGACGTCCGCCCTAAGATCTTTTCGGCGGGAGCTGCCTTTTCGAGCGGCGGAAAGCTGGAGGCATTTCTCCAGATGAAGAGTACCGTGCAGATCGCCAGGCCGAGCGCCAGCCCATGGAGACGGAATCTTGCGGCCAGCGCCACGATGCTCCCGGTCTCGACGATGCCGAAGTGCGCTTCGTCAAACACGATGCGCGAATGCGCGCCCAGGATGCGGGCCAACAGGGCGGTATGGCGGGCCCCGGCTACCGTTTGATTGTGGAATAGCCAGCCTGCCGCAACCAGCACGATGCTGCCTTTTCCGAAAGCTCTTTCGATCACCAGGGGCCGCCCCCCGCTTCGCTCCAAGACATCCCAGTGGCTGGCTTCCGCAAAATAAAGGACATCGTTGCCCTCTTTATCGAAATCCAGTCCGAAGCGGACACCCCATCTCAGCTCCAGATCGTTGCGGCGGGGCGGAGCGCGTCCCGAGCCGGGGCGCATGCCCAGCACCAGGCGATTGCCGCGCGCCGCGAGATCCTCGAATTCGCGGAAGTCTTCGCCGGGCTCGACGGTGAAGAGGCGTGGCTCAATGCCCAGCATCAGGATGGTGCTGTCCCGGTCCGGCAGCAAGCGAAGGACGGGCTGATAGCTGCGCACGGCAGTCACGCCGGGCACGCGCTCGAGGCTCTCGAAGATCAACTTAGTTCCCGCGGGATCGCTACGCAAGGTCGAGTCAGCGGGGTAGGTATTGCCCGCGGCGAATTGCAGATGAAACAGATACACGAGGCCACCAATGAATACAGCGGCAAGCAGGACCAGCACGAGGATGGCGCCGGAGTTTTTCATGTCTTCATTCTCTGCAGGCGGCCGCGCAGCAGCTCCAGGTCGCCGGCGGTTACTTCGTGCATGCCGTACCAGGCGCTTTCGAAACTCACAATATTGGCGCGGAACAAAGAACACGCTTCTGGAAAGTCGCGCATCTTACGCCGGACTTCGAGTTCGTACTCGCGATTGGTTTTGCCGGGGTGAATGGCGATCCATTCGCCGCGTCCGAGCCACGCCAGATTGGCCAGATACACCGCGCGCAGAGCGGAGCGCAGATCTCCCTGCCGCGCACAGTCTTCGGCCAGCGCCATCCAGCGATCTTCGGGAAGTTGATTGGCCTGGAGGTTCTCATCCAGCAGATTGACGGGCGCCCCGGCGGCCGAGGCGATATGCGCCGGCCGGCTCGTACGGGCACGCCGCATGCGCCACGCCAGCACGGCGGCCAGCGCCAGCATCAGCGCGATGAGCGCGTAAATGCTCCAGTGCAGCAGGGCGATGGGGGGCTGAGCCGATGTTGCGGGAGACGGCGCATTCAATTTTTTACGCAGCCATTCCGCGAACCCATCGATGGCCTTGCCGAGGCTGTGCAGGGCGGCTTTGGTATGGTCGACGAGGCGGTCGGTTACGTCTACCAGCCAGGGAACACCGGCGGTGCGTTGGCGCGCGGCCGCCGATCGCCAGGCATAATCGGACGATTGCAAGGTCTGGTGGATGGCCCGGTCGAGGTTCGCGGGCGCGATGGGGGCCGGGACATTCGCGGCGAACCCCCACACGGCCGTTTGGGCGACGGCCGCCAGTAGAAGGATGCGGCGTAAAGCTGCGCGCAGATCCTGGCCGGTCTCACGTGACTCCAGCTTGCAGTACCGAACGCAATAGACGGCTTGAATGAACGGATCGAAGATAGTCCAGGCCGCTGCCAGAGTCGCGACCCAGAACAGGGGGTTCTGCACAAAATAGCGTTCCCCCCGGCTGAAAACAGATTCGTAGCCAGCGAGTATGCGGATCAGTTGGGGCACAAGCGCCAGCAGGATAGCCAGATTCACGACCAACGCGAGATACAGGACGGCCAGAAGCAGAAGAATAGCCCACCCCTGCCGCTGGTCCGGAGCGGCTAATTTGCGGGCCTTGCCAATGATCTGGTGGAGATCGAGATCTTCCCTGCCCGCCAGCACTGCCGCATTGCGGTAGAACGCTATCGTGGCCGGCACAGGCAGGGTGATCAGGATGGCCAGCGGGAGGGTCAGCAACTTAGTGCCGCCTAAAAAGACCTGGCTTACGATCAGCCGCCAGATGCCCCGGCGGCTACAGCGGGCTTGCGCCGCGAGGCCGAGTTGACCCTGGATGCGGCCCGCGAACACTGCGCGCCAGCAGTTCATCCACGCGAGCAGCAGAGCCAGCGCGAGCGCCTCGAGCGCGCAGGTGGCGTCGCGCGCGCCGGGGCTGGTCATATCGTTCCAGAAAATCAGCAGAGCGAGCGCGAAGGGTACGCTGCCGATCCAATGACAGACCAGCGTGGCGAGAGGCGCGGCCCGCAACGCCTCGGCCGCTTCTTCCGCCAGATCGATGGCGCTCGCCCGCGCTAACGCGGAAGCCATGTTTGCTCCATGGTCTGCCGCACGCGGGCCGTGATCTCCAACAGAATCTCGCCGCCAATATAGAAGATCCACCACGACAGCAGGAGGCTGCCGAGGGCGGTCAGCGGTGCCAACAGCGCGCGCGCGCCGCGGCGGCCAGGAGCGGCGCCGTGGGCAAGCGACTGCAGGCAGGCCGCGCAAAGAAGGCGCGACTGGTGCTCGGTGACGCATTCGCGGCAGAAGTGGCGGCCGCAGGCGGGACATCTGCATACAGCTTCCCGCAAATCATGATTCCAGCAGCGCTGATAAATGAAGACGCCTGCCATGTCGGTCCTATCCGGTGATGGCCGGAGGCGGCTCCGGCTTGAACGATCTGAAGGATAGCACGAGACCGGTGAGACCCAGCATCAGCAGGCCGGCCACATAAACCGGACCAATGGCTTTAGAGTACGCGAAGGCGGGCGCGCGACCACCTGCCAGCGCGGCCATAATCGAGTTGGCAAACTGCTGTACATAGGTGACGCCGCCGACAAAGACCAGAGTCACGATGGCCAGTCTTTGCATGGCGGTAACCAGGATGCCGCGATAATGTTGGATCAAAATCCAGATGGCGCCGGCGAGTGGCAGTATGGCCGTAGCCGCGGATAGGGCCGTGAGCAGCCGACTCGGAGAACCGAGATCGAACCAGGTAACGAGGGCATCGGCGAAGAGGCTGGCAAGCAGAAGATCGGTAGCCAGGGTACGCTGGGCAGCGGGGCGCCTGACGGCCGCGAAGTCACCCGGCAGACGGGATGGACCCGGCGAACAGGACTCCGCCGCATCCGCCCAATTCTCGATCAATACGCCTTGCGCCTGCGCAATCCGGCGCTCCAGGTCCACCAATGCTTTGCGCGCGCTCCACGTCCTGTAGAGCGAGGGCAGATCTTCGCGGCTGACGGCGGTATAAAGCCGGCAGGCGCAGCTATGCGCCGCCGAAATGTAGATCCAGCAGCCTGCCAGTCCGGTGCCGAGGAGCCCAAGCCCGATGGCCGGGCCTGGCGCGCGCCGGGAGGCGATCAGGATGGCGATCAGGAGCACAGCGGCCAAAGCTGCCGCCCGGGTCGAGAGGTGGAAGCGAGGAGTTTTGGTAATTACGATGGCCTGAATATCGCGAAAGTAGAAGCGCTTGTAGCGTTCGCGAAGCCGGTCGGATTTTACCGAGAGCAAATGGTCCGGGCCGGTCCAGAGGCTTGCCGACGAGATGAACCCGCGGCGGAATCCGGGCAGCCTGCGGTAGCCCGGGTTGGAGTCTGTCGCGGTCAAGCGCGCGCCTTTGCGAGTAAATAGGCAGTGCCCCAAATCCACGCCGCGATCTCACTCAAGGCGATCAGGACAGCCAATGCGGACCGCCATCTCGAGCGGCGCACCAGGCTCAGCGGACGGTTCCAATAGCGAACCGCCAGGAACAGGGCGATGGGCGCGGACAGAGCCGTCAGCGGCCATAACAAGAGAGGCGCGAGGGCAACGGTCAAGGCGATGGAATCGTACAGAGTGCGATCATTAGCCGGCCCGGCGCTGGCTTTGGCGCTGAAATCTGCCGCAGCGAAGCAGGAAGGGCAGCACACGCCGCCTTCCAATTCGACCGCGCAAAGCGGGCAGACGAACCGGCCGCAGTGGCCGCACGCAGCCACGGCGCGCTTGGCAGGATGATCGAAGCAGGCGGCCTCGCCCTCCGCCGCCGCCTCCGCCGCCACCGGGCCGGCCGGTGATGGGAAGAGAGCCGGAAAGACACGTACGAGGCTGGTGGCTCCGCATTCGGGGCACTGCGCCCAATCCCGGCGAGCCAACTCCCACTTAGGTAGCGGCCGGCCGCAGCGATTGCATGGAACGGGCATGGGCGGCCAATCAAACTCCCGCTTTGATCACGCGCGTGTCGCAGAGCATATCGTGCAGCGCTCGCTTCTCAGAATCGAATCCGGCCATGATGAAGCCGATACAGAAGATCAGTCCGCTCAAAATCTTGGCGAAGTAGCGGGCGAAAGCGCGCTCGAGCGATACGGAACTTCCATCGGGCCGCACGACTTTCAGGTTGAGAGCCATCTTGCCCGGAGTGGCCGCGAAGCGGCTGATGAATACCGCCTCGTAAGTGGCGCCTATAGCCACCTCGATGAGATAGGCGACTCCAGCGCCCATGAGCATGATCTCGGGCTGGGGGCTCTTCAGCAAGCCTGCCAGCGGCAACTGTACTACCATGCCTAATACAAAGAGAATGACTCCATCGATGATCGCGGCGACGAAGCGAATCCAGAATCCCGCATACGCCAAGGTTGATTGGACAGCGACACCTTCGCGGAGTTTTTGAGTGTAGGTGTTCTTACAGTCTATACAGACGAGCCTGTTGCCAAAATGGGCAAGCTCGCCGGAGGGCCAGGGCTTGCCACACTCCGAGCAATACTGCAGCGGGGGTGTGGCGATGTCCATGAGGAAATTGTAGCAGTGCGGCGGAATGGCTCAGGAAGCTTGAACCCGGGGCGAAGCTGTACTGCCAGTCACACTTGCGACACATTAAAACCGACTTAACCAGCGAGTTATTGGGATAATAGTCGGTGAGGATGCATGAGATGAGAAAGTTTCTAATCTTGACGGTAACTCTTTGTAGCTCGTCTTTCGGGCTATTCGCACAGAAGGCGGAAGAGCGTTTGCAGGATGCGGCGCGCGTCTTGCACGAAATCATGGACACGCCCGACAAGGGTATCCCCCAAGATCTGTTGAATAAAGCATATTGTGTTGCGATTGTCCCGGGAGTGAAGAAGGCTGCCTTCATTGTGGGCGCCAGCTACGGGAAGGGTTTCGTGATCTGCCGCAGGCATCACGCGGGATGGGGCGCGCCCGCCGCGATCCGTATGGAGGGTGGCAGCTTTGGTTTCCAGATCGGCGGGTCCGACACCGATGTCGTGATGCTGATTATGAACGAGCACGGCATGAAGGAACTGGATAAGAGTAAATTTACGTTGGGCGGGGACGCCAGCGTGGCTGCCGGCCCGGTCGGACGCACAGCCGCGGCCGATACGGATGCGTACATGAGTGCCGAGATTCTCTCCTGGTCGCGTACCAAGGGCGTGTTCGCGGGTATCGCGCTGAAGGGCGCCACGTTGCGTTCGGACAAGGACGACAACGCGGAGCTTTATGGCCAGCCGATGGTGAGTCACGATATTCTGATGACCTCGCTGGCTGTGCCGCCGGGGGCCCGGCCGTTGATTACAGAGCTGGACCGATACTCTATGCATAAGAACAGCGCCGATCGCCAACCTTAGTCGGTCGGGCAACTCAGACGGGCCACTCGGCCGGTGCGGCGGTGGGCATTTCCAGCCAGCCCTGCTGCGGTATCGCGTCCATGGGTAGCCCTCCCTGCCAAAGAGAAAACTGGAAGTGCACGGGGCTGTCGTCGCGTACACCCAGCGCGGCTAAAGAGAGGCGCGCTTCCAGTATCTGACTAAACGCGAACTCGATCGCATTCTTTTCGCCAGGATCGGCTAAATCGACTTCCGTGACGCTGGCTCGTCCGTGATCGAGTTTAATGGTCAAGCTCGAATTGCGCCCGTTCCCCCCAGTGATACTCAGGCGCGCTTCCATCTCCGAGACAGCCTGCTCTGACCCTTGATGAAAATCAACTCTCAAAAAAAGGTTGGAGCCGTCCCCGCCGTAGTATACTTCCTTCACCAGAAATTTCTTTCCGTGCATGGAGCCCGAACGATCGTCAGCGCGGTATAGCCCAGCTCCCATCCACTCAAAATAGGACGTGATTTCGCCATCGATGATCGGTTGGACCGGCCCGCTCGGCGCCACGTGCACCGCCTTTTCGGTGATGCGCAGAATAGGGCGGGACAGCTCTTCCGGCGGACTCAGATTAAGGAATCGGTAAATGTTGGCTAAGTGACTCCGGTATAGCTGGTCGAATTCAATGCGATTGGCCGAATCGTGCTCCGGCCCGTACCACCAGCACCAGTCACTGCCTTCCGCAATCAGCAGCTCTTCCTGTGCGAGGCGCCTGCGATCGTCGGGCACATTGGCGGCCACTTCAAAAGCCTGGCGCGCACGCAGGAGCTGAGTCCAGGCCTGGTTGTCTTCTTCCGCGCCGATCCAGACATCGAAGTTCGCGTTGATCCAGGAGCCCGGAAAGATGTGGTTTAGCGGCTCAGGTTCCATTTTTTCCAGGGCTTCGCTTACAGTGACAGCCGACATTTGCGAATCTTCCGCGATGCGCCGGTAGAGATCCCGCAGGAACGGCCGTCCGTTGCGGTCGTAGTATTCCCACGCATTTTCACCATCGAGGATGATAGGCACCAGGGCGTCGCGGCCAGCCCCTAGAAGACCGCGACAGTTCTCGCGAATGCGATTCAGGAAATCGCCCGCGGCCTGCCCCGCCTCCATTCCCGAATAGACAAATCCGATCAGATCGCTGAGGAAATGGTCGCGGAAGATCACGTGGAGCTGGCGCCGGTGATGTTCCCAGAGATAGGGGCGGTAGATGGCCTCGACGCCGATTGCGCGGCCCAGAGTGCGGCCCAGGACACCGCTATCAGTGGCGGTCCAGCGGAAGCCGGTGTCGATAGCGATATCGAACACCTCGTCGGAAACGGATCCCTCCGAAGGCCACAGTCCGGCAGGGGGAACTCCGAACTGTTGCATGCAATACTCGCGCGCCATCTGCAACTGAATGCGCGCGTCATCCGGATAGCGGAATCGCGGAGGCAGCGCTACGTTGGGATGCGCCACCGCGGCGATGTTGGAGTCGCAAATCAATGGCAGGATCGGGTGATAGTAAGGCGTGGTGGAGATCTCGATCTGGCCGGTTTGCGCCATGCGACTATAGGCGGGCATCACTTTGCCGATGATTTCCCGCTGCTTGCGGCCCGCCAGTCTCTGATCGTCCAGTGTGTAATCGCATCCCTTTGAAAATAATTGGCGGATCTCCGGGTCGGCCGCGCGGAATTCCTCATCGAACCACACCAGTTGCGAGAGCACCTGAAGGTCGCGGAAATCCTGCGGCAGGAAACGACGCCGCGCGCCCTCCAGGCCCTGGGCTTGCCGCGCCTCGTACAATTCGGCCAGCCGCGGAAAGGTCTGAAGCATGCGCGGGGCTGCCGGAAAGAACTGCTGCAACAGGAAGAGCTGATCGCTGCCGGTGAACGCTTCGGCCGGTTTCAGCGCCAGTTCCAGGTAGGGGTCGCGAGCCTCCCCGCGGGCGTACTCTTCAACCTGTACCATCATGGACGGCACCAGGTTGAAAGTCTGGCGTACGCTCGGAAATTCCTTCAGAATCTCGACCATGCCGAAATAGTCCTTGAGGGCGTGCAAGCGTGTCCATGGGAGTTTGTACTCACCCGATGCCAGATCCTTGTAGAACGGCTGGTGCATATGCCAGAGAAAGCAGAGATAAATGTGGGGCATGGGGCGGCTTCCTAGCGCGCAAAAAAGCTACTGGCGGGCGGAGGCGGATGGGCCCCCTTTAGAGCGGTCCACAGGATGTCATTGAGCTCGTTCTCGTCGGCGCGGTCTTCTTCGCTGAAATCGAGCCGGGCGGAACGCTCCGCGGCCGCCGTATGCGGCGGGTTGCGCTCGTCGAGTGGCACGCGTGGTTGCTCGGCAACGAAGGGCGCCGGATCCGGGGTGGATTGAAAGGCAGACGACAAAGGCCGCGCGCCGGCGTCGAAGTGGGTCATGGGCCGCAGTCCAAGCATCAGCTCCATGGTGCGCAGGATCGACGTCGTATTGTAGAGCGAGCTGTCCACCGCCTGATGCTTGACGTAGGGCGACATCACGTAGGCCGGTGAACGGTGGGAATCCACGTGGTCGGGGCCGTTTTGCGCGTCATCCTCCACCACGAAAATGGCCGTCTGCGCCCAGAAGCGGCTCTTCGAAACCGCTTCCACCAACATCCCCAGCGCGTAATCGTTGTCCGCCGCCAGCGAGAACGGGGAAAGCTTGCCGGCCTGCAAACCGTAAGTATGGTCGTTGCCGAGGCGCATAACAATCAGTCGCGGCATCTGGCCGGATTTCTCATATTCCGAGAACTCTTGTAGAAATACCTTGACACGCTCCACGTCGGGGTAATCCAGGTCGAAGTTGCGATAGAAGCGGTTGGTCACGCGATTCAGCACGGGATCGCGGACGATTTCTATTTGCGTTCCGTCCGCCGCCGGCTTCGCCCGGTTCTGCGACATGTACCCGAAATTCCGAATAGAAAGCCCGGCGCCCGCCGCACTGGTCCACAGATATCCGGCCGGCGGAGCATCGGTCGGCTCCTGCTCTTCGTAGTCGTAATTTTTGCGCCGCCCTGCATAGCTGTTGGGCCACATCTTCTGTATGTAGTCGGTGGCGATAGCCGCGGTCGACCAACTGTGGCCGTCGGCGCTCACGTCGGAGTTCACATAAAAGTTATCGAGCAGCACGAATTGGCGCGCGATCTTGTGTTGGTTGGGCGTGATTTTTTCGCCAAATACAACGAGCGCCTGATCGCCATTGCCCTCCTTCATATCGCCGAGCACCTGATCGTACGTGCGGTTTTCTTTAACGATATAAATGATGTGCTGGATAGGCGGGAATGGATTGGGCGCTTCCAGTTCCTTATCGCGGTAGGGCGAATTGCCAAGCACAGCCTTGGTATAGCTCTCCAGTTGCGTGTCGCTGAAGGGTTCGATAAAAGATGCGGTGCCGGTTTGAATGCGCCCGACGTATTCGGGTTGTGCGACGCCCTGGTGCATAGGTTCGGGGCGGCGCGCGGGATTGGGCCCGTTGGGGTTCGGGTGCGAGCCCAGACCGCGGCCGTTCAGCACGACCAGGGTCCCATCGGCCAGTACGCGCGCAGCGGTGGGATACCAGCCAGTGGGAATGAAGCCCTCCACGTGACTGCGCCCCTGGGAAACATCCGCGACCGCCACGGCATTGGCATCCGAGCAGACGATGAAAAGGCGCTTACCGTCCGGCGTGAGCGCAAGGCCGCTGGGAGTCATCCCCGCTGGTTGATTGGGCGTCATGGCTGCATTGATAGTCTCGACCAGCCGCAGTTCCTTGCCTTCCGACACGCCCAGGGTGTAAACGCTGTTGGTATTGGCGGCGGCGATGAACAGGCGCCCGGCCCAGGCCGCTTCATCCTCGGGAACCTCGTTCTTGCCGGGCCGCCAGACCATGTCGGTGGGGTGCGGGCCCAGCCGCACGGTGGCCAGGAGATTGCCGGAATTGGTCTCGTAGTGGCCGACCGAGCCATCCGTCCAACTGGTGACGAACAACGACTTCCCATCGGGATGGAAAAGAATACGGTAAGGTCTCCGGCCGGTTTTGACATGATCGATCAGCATCCCGGATTGCGTATTGATCACTACCAGCGAATCGTGATAGAGGTCGGCGGCGTAGAGTAGATGGTCGTCCGGGGTGAGGGCCACGTCGCCGATGAAGTCCTGCGGCGTGCGCTTTCCCAGGGCCACCACAGTGAACGTGCGGGCAGGCTCAAGCGTACCGTTGGCGAAAGAGAATTCGAAGACCGCGGCCTGCGAGCCCCCTCCCACGTACACATGGTCGCCCTTGCGCGAAAAGGTCAGGCCCAGCCATCCGTCCGCAACGGGAACGCGGCTGGTTTCCCGCGCCGTGGCGGTCTCGATCACGCTCACCGTGGGCGGCTTGTATCCGCCGTTCAGGACCAGCAGGTAGCGGCCATCGGGCGAGAGCGCCGTGGACATCGGAAAAGTATCGAGCGGCACCTGCTTGCCGGCAGGATCCAGACGCCATCCGCTGTTGAGCAGAAATCCGCCGCCCGGAAGCGGTCCGACCCGCTCGCGCGGCGCCGGTTGCGAGCACACTATAGCCGCGGCAGCCACCAGCGCCGCAAGTAAAAACGCCGATCTCATCACGACGATCATAGCGTAGCTTGGTTCGCGTGACCGAACCGCGCGTGTCAGATTTTGCTCTGAGGCCCATAAACAAAATCTATCGGCGAAACCATTGCAAGGCCGGCGGTCTTGCGTCGACAATAATAAGCCAGCGATAAGGAGATGAATGAGCAACGAACTGCAAGACTTTTTAAGGCTACCCTATGCGGAGTTGGAAGAACTGAACCTGCATGCCAAGGAGCAGCGGACCAAACGCGTGCCGATGCACCAGATTCAGGAGGAGCGGCTCAAGTACCTGACCGATGAAAAGCGGATCAAGGCCGTGACGTTGTTATTCAGCGACCTTGAAGGCCGGCTGCACATGCTCGATTACGACAAGAAGTTTCTGATCAAGAGCTGGGACAACCTGACCTTCGACGGCTCGTCGATTCGCGGCTTCACCGCGCAAAAGGAGAGCGACCTGCGGCTGGGCGTCGATTGGGCGGCTTTCTACTGGGGTCCGGCCGATATTTCCGGTGCGGGAAAGGTGATGGTGTTTGGGGAGGTCATCGACAAGGACGGCGGCCCCTACGGCGCGGATCTTCGCGCGGTGCTGAAGGCTTATGCAAATGAAGTCTATGAGAAAGAGGGCTACACTTTAAACGCAGCCAACGAGATTGAGGGCTTCCTGTTCAAGGGGGTCGACGCCGAACGGCATTACCACGAGACGGGCAAGTTTGAATACGTCAGCGCGGGTGGCTACTATCACTCGCTGCCGAATGATGCTCTTCGCCTTTTTATCGATGCGGCTTCCGACGCGCAAAGGGCGATGGGCTTTCAGAATGAGAAAGACCACCCGGAGGTGGCTCCCTCGCAGTTCGAGATCAACTACGGCTATGCCGAGGTGGTGGCGGCCGCCGATCAGATCCAAATCTACAAATTGATCTGCCGCCAGATCGCTACGAAAATGGGACTCACCGCCTGCTTCCTGCCCAAGCCGATTGTGGGAGTCAATGGCACCGGCATGCATACCAACGTGTCGATCACCAAAGACGGTAAGAACCTCTTCTGGGATCCGAACGGCGAGGAAAAAATGAGCGGGTGCTCCTGGCAGTTCGTCGACCGGATACTCACCCACGGCAATGACCTGTGCCTGATGATGAACTCCAGCGTCAATGCGTACCGGCGGCTTGATCCGCATTTCGAGGCGCCCAACCAGCTTAAGGCTTCGGCGACGGATCGCGGATCGATGATTCGCATTCCTATTGGTAATTCACGCAGTGCCCGCGTGGAAGTCCGCGCGGTCGCGCCCGATGCGAATCCGTACATGGTGCTATACGGGATCTTCAAGACCGGCATTGAGGGGGACATCGCGCAGATCGATAATCTTCGTAATGCGGCGCGATACCTGCCGGACAACATTTACGATGCGATCGACAATTTCAAACAAGCGGAGTGGAGCACGAAGCTTCTCGGCGAGGATGTGAAGGGCCGCTACGCCGATTTGAAAAAGGCTGCCGCGGACCGCTGCCCACGTGCGCTCGGCACCGTCGTAAAAGCTCCGGAAGTGCAGTACCACCACGAAGTCTACACGCAATATCTTTGGAATTTGTTTTAGAGTTGGTTATAGCCCTGGCCCACCCTCTTGTGCGATGATGCGTGAATTCAGGAGGGGAGATGGCATTGAGTCTGCTTCGACGCGTCTGTTGCATCTGCATTGCGGCCGTTGTTGCGATTGCGATGGGCCGCGCGCAACAGTTGAGCGCGGATCTGTTCCGCGATCTGCATTGGCGCAACATTGGTCCCTTTCGCGGAGGGCGCACGCGTGCGGCTACGGGAGTGCCTGCACAGCCGAATCTGTTCTACATGGGGCAGGTCAACGGCGGAGTATGGAAATCGGACGACTATGGCCGCACCTGGACGCCCATCTTCGACAGCCAGCCGACCCAATCCATCGGTGCAATAGCGGTCGCCCCATCTGACGCGAAGGTCATCTACGTGGCCAGCGGCGAGGGCCTACAGCGGCCCGATTTGTCAGTGGGCAACGGCATCTACAAGTCCACCGATGCAGGCAAGACCTGGACACATCTCGGGCTGCGCGATGGCCAGCAGATTCCCGCGCTGGCGATCGATCCGCGCAATCCGGATCGCGTGTTTGCGGCAGTACTCGGGCATCCCTACGGTCCCAACGAAGAACGCGGCGTCTTCCGCTCGACGGACGGCGGGCAGACGTGGGAAAAGGCGTTTTACGTGGACCAGAATACGGGTGCGTCCGATATCGCCATGGACCCATCCAATCCCGACGTGCTCTATGCGTCGCTGTGGGAAGCGCGCCAAGCGCCCTGGGAATTCGGCAATGATTATCACGGCACGCATGGCGGCATCTTTAAATCTACGGATGGCGGCACTACCTGGCGGAAGCTGACCAAGGGCCTGCCGGAGGTAATTCAGGCGTATGTGGCGATCGCGCCCAGCGATTCGCGCCGGCTCTATGCGACAGTTGCTACAGGCCGCGAGGTGGGGATCTACCGATCCGACGATGGGGGAGAAGCGTGGGATCGCATCACTACCGACCGGCGGCCGGCCACGCGCATCGGAGGAGGCGACTTGCCTGTGCCGAGGGTGGACCCCAAGAATGCAGACACCGTTTATAGCGCAAGCATCGTCACCTGGCGTTCTACCGATGGCGGCAAGGCCTGGACAGCGGTCAGGGGCGCGCCGGGCGGCGACGATTATCAGAATATCTGGATCAATCCGGAGCATCCCGAAGTGATTCTGCTGGTGGGCGACCAGGGCGCGCTGGTCAGCGTCAACTCCGGCCGCACCTGGAGCTCCTGGTATAACCAGGCGACCGCGCAACTCTATCACGTGTCGACCAGCAACACGTTCCCGTACCGTGTGTGCGGCGGACAGCAGGAGAGCGGCTCGGTGTGCATCTCCAGCCGGGGCAACGATGGCGCCATCACCTTCCGTGAATGGCATCCGGTGGGGGTGATCGAGTATGGCTATGTGGCGCCCGATCCGATGGATGCGGACATCGTCTATGGCGCGGGCCGCGGGCAGGTATCCAGATTCCACTGGAGCACAGGGCAAGTGGAAATGATCACTCCGGCTCCCCTGCGCGACGCGAAGTATCGCGCCGATCGCACGCAACCGATCCGGTTCTCGCCGCTCGATCCGCACGTCCTTTATTACGCGGCCAACGTGCTCTTCAAGACCACTGACGGCGGGCATTCCTGGCAGATCGCCAGCCCCGATCTGACACGTCCCCATGCCGGAATTCCGGCGAGTCTGGGAAGTATGGCGGCCAAAGATCCGAACGCGGAGAAACAGCGCGGAGTAATTTACTCGCTCGCGCCGTCGTTCAAGAATGCCGATACCATTTGGGCCGGCACGGATGAAGGGCTGATCTGGGTGACGCGCGATGGCGGCAAAAACTGGAAGGACATTACCCCACCGGAGTTGACGCCCTGGAGCAAAGTAACGCAGCTCGAAGCCTCGCATTTCGACGACCAGTCGGCCTATGCTTCGGTAAGCCGATTTCGCGTCAATGAGCTGAAGCCTTACGTGTACCGTACGCATGACGGCGGCAAGACCTGGCAGTCAATTACGGCGGGCCTGCCCGACGACGCTCCCATCGACACGGTACGCGAAGATCCGGTGCGCAAGGGGCTGTTGTTTGCGGGCAGCGAAACCAGCGTATGGGTGTCATTCGACGATGGCGACCGTTGGCAGTCGCTGCAACTGAACCTGCCGCACACTTCGATGCGCGATTTATGGATTCACGATGACGACTTGATCGTGGCCACACACGGGCGCTCGTTCTGGGTTCTGGACGGCATCACGCCGTTGCGGCAGATCGATCCATCGGCGGCGCAGCCGGGCACACGGATTTTCAATCCGGCGATGGCCTATCGCGTCCGGCCGGATACCAACACGGATACCCCCCTGCCGCCGGATGAGCCGCTCGCCGAGAATCCGCCCGATGGCGCGATCCTGGATTATTTTCTGAGCGAAGCCGATGCAGGACCAGTGACGCTTGAAATCCTGGACGCCAAGGGCAAGCTGGTGCGGCGCTACGCCAGCACTGACGAGCCGGCCGTAACGGAGGCCGACTTGAAGGCGCTGGAAATTCCGGAATGGTGGGTGCGCAAGCCGCGGGTTCTACCGGCGAGCGCAGGCATGCACCGCTGGGTGTGGGATTTGCACTATGCTCCTCCGGAAGCCCTTCGCCATGAGTATCCGATCGCGGCTGTGCCGCACGACACGCCGCGGCTTCCGCTCGGTGCGCGCGCGCTGCCGGGCTTGTATACCGTGAAGCTCACCGCCGGTGGCCGCAGTCTTACCGCCCGCCTCACACTGAAGATGGACCCGCGCGTTAAGGCGCCGCCCGCGGCTATCGCACAACAGTTTGAAATGGAACGGAAGCTGACCTCGATGATGACGCGCAGCACGGAGGCCATCCACCAGGCGCACGCGGTGCAGGAGCAGATCGAGAAAATCGCACAGGAGGTCAAGGGGCCGTTGAGCGAGCAACTGTCCGCGCTCCAAAAGAAGGTTCAGGCAGCTTTGGCCGGCGGCCCGGCGGAAGTCACGCTCACTTCGGTAAATGGCCAGGTGGCCGCCCTTTATGGCGATGTTGACAGCGCGGACGCGGCGCCCACAGCGGCGCAGGCAGCCGCAATGGATAAGATCGCGCGCGACTTTCCAGGGGTGATGGCGCGTTGGACCAAGATTACTGCTACAGACATTGCGGAGCTCAATCGCCAGTTGAAAACAGCGCAGCTTCCGGAGATTCAACTCAACCGAAAACCCGCGCAAGAAGAAGAGGCCAACGATTCCGACGACGTGGGATAAGGTTCCCGCGATGGACCACGAACATCACTACGCAATCAACACCATATGGACCGGCAATCGTGGAACCGGCACGCAAGAGTATCGGACTTATTCGCGCGATCATGAAATTTCCGCCGAAGGTAAGAGCGCGCCGGTGGCCGGTTCATCCGAGAAAAATTTTCGGGGCGATGCGGCACGCTACAATCCGGAGGAACTGCTGGTGGCGTCGCTGTCGGCGTGTCACATGCTTTGGTTTCTGCATTTGTGCGCCACGGCGGGTATTGTGGTAACCCACTATCGCGATTCAGCTACGGGCACAATGGTGGAACATAGCGACGGTTCCGGAGAGTTTACCCGAGTGACACTGCGCCCGCACGTGGTCATCACCAGCGCGGACCGCATCGTGGAGGCGGCCGAATTGCACGCCAAAGCGCATCACCTGTGTTTCATTGCACGCTCAGTGAACTTCCCTGTCGAACATGAACCGGTAACCAGACTGATAGCCTGACAGTCAGTGAGCCGTGAGCAATCGTTTTTCGAGCGCCCATACCCGCGCGAAATCAAGATCCAGCATGACTCGTACCGGTGTCGCATCGGGAGCCAGCTTGCGGTCAAGCGGGATGGTTGCTCCGTAGGTCTTGCCGAAGCGCGTGTCGATATCCAACCACGCTGTCTCGGATTTAGTCACAAAACCGGTATCCAGCAGCCACGCGGCCGCGAGCTCATCCCAAAGAAACGCAGTGGCGTCGGGGTGGGTCAAAAAGCCCGGATACCGCAAACCGTAATCTTTCCCGTAACGCTCCGTGATCGGCGTGTGCGCCGCGACGATCTCATCGAAGCGCGCTTTGGTCACCACCGCGCGATTGCAGATATCGAGCGGGAACATGACCTTCTCGGGAATGCGCGAGCGCAACGCCGCCTGAGCAGACTCAGGATCGAACCAGAAATTGAATTCCGCGGCGGCCGATGCATTGCCGGGCACGTGCAGGTTGCCGCCCATGAACACGATACGTTGGATACGCCGTTCCAGGTCCGGATGCAGCCGGAGCAAGATGGCCACATTGGTCATAGGACCGAGGGCCAGGATAGTAACCTGGCCCGGATGACGTTCGATTGCCGTCGTCAGCAGATCGAGTGCATTGGGCGTGGCAGAAGTCGCGATCTTGGCCGGACTGCTGAAGGCGCCTTCAAAATCCAGCTTTCCTTCGAGCTCAGCCATCGAGGGCGTGTGCAGCAGCGGCATTTGAGCGCCGATGTGAGGGTGCAATTCCGAATGCCCGAGGAGGCCGAGAATTTCGCCCAGGTACCCGGCGCCTTCCGCCGCCCACACGTTTCCGGAGACCACGGTGATACCGGCTACGCTCACCTTCGCGGGACTGCGCAGTACCATCGCCAACGCGGAGCCGTCGTCGCCGAAGAAGCCGCAGTCGGTGTCGAAGACGATGATGCCGGGGGCGCCGGCAGCGGCGGAGATTAGCAGCAGTGGCAATAGTGTCATAAAAACTTTTCTGACTCCTCACTCGCGGCCAGATTGAAGGCTTCGCGCAGAAAAGGCGTGATCGCGCGGAGGTCTTCGCCGCTACGGACCAGGGCGACGTGCGAGACGCGATTGTGGCCCTGCCCGACTTTGATAAAGCACGATGCGCCGGCCTTGCGGCCCAGGTGAATCACCACCCGCAACGCATCCCGCATCACCGTCAGGTCCGCAAAGATGCGGGTCGTTCGGAACAGCGCGTACCGGTTACGAGTGACTACTTCCACGCCGCCAAACTCCTTTACGGTAGTTTCCAGTTTCTGGTAGAGATCGGTAAGTGCCGGTGGCCTATCCTTGAGCAAGGCGCCGGGACTGCCCACCCCACACGCGTGGCGCTGATTCACCTGACGAAAGGCCCGCTGACACCGCGGACATGTCCAACTCATAAAGCTATCGCCGCGCCATATCGCACTCGGCGTGCACAGCCCGGACCGCCTTCTCCAGCCCATCACGGCTGACCACGATCGCAATGGTCAGCTCGCTGGAGCCCTGGGCGATGGCGATGATATTCACGTTCTCGCGCGAGATAGCGGTGAAGATGCGCCCCGCGACACCCGGCTTGCCCTGCATGCCTTCGCCGACTACGGCCAGCAGCCCAACCTTCTCGTCCACCTGGATGGGATGCACATAGTCGTGAGCCAGCTCCAGCGCCAGCGCCGATTCGAGCGCCTGCCGGCTCTTCTCCAACTCTTCGGTTCGCACCAGGAAGCAAAATGTTTGCCGGTAACTGGAGCTGGAGAAAACCAGCACCTCCACATTCGCACGGTCGAGCGCATCGAGCGCGCGCGCCATTACGTGCGCGCCGCTTAACTCGGGGCTGGCGGGCTCGAGCGAGATGAGGGCTACCCGCGCGAGCGAGGTTACCGCGCGCGCGCCATTGGCCGTCCCAATGGAAGACACGATACGCGTGCCAGGCTTTTCGGGAGCGAAGCTGTTCTTGCTCCACACCGGGATTTTTCTTTCGATCAGCGGCGCGAGCGTCCGCGGATGCAGCACCTTGGCGCCGTTGTAGGCCAGCTCGGCAGCCTCCGCGTAGGTCACTTCGTCAAGCACGGCGGCATCCGGCGCGAGGCGCGGGTCGGCGGTCATGATCCCGTCCACGTCGGTCCAGATCCACAGCTCGGAGGCATCCAGCGCGGCCGAGAGAATGGACGCCGAAAAATCCGAGCCGCCCCGTCCCAGTGTAGTCGGGCGGCCATCGGCGGTGGCTCCGTTGAATCCGGTTACCACCGGCATCACGCCTCGCTCGAGCAAAGGCAGCAGCCGGGCGCGGACCTTGGCGCGAGTCGGCTCCATCAGCGGCGAGGCATTGCCGAACACGGCGTCGGTCACCACGATCTCAGCAGCATTGATGGCCTCGGCGGGCGTGCCGTTGGCGTTGAGGTACGCAGCCATCAGCAGCGCCGACAGCCGCTCACCTGTGGCCACAGCCTCGTCCACGGGGCGGGGCGGCATCTCGCTGAGCATCAGCATGCCACCGGCGATGCGCTGGAATTCGGCGATTAAATGAGCGATCTCGGCTTCGGCGGCCGGCTGCTTTTCGGGCGGCAATAATTCCCGGCAGGCGGCCATGTGCCGCTCGCGCAATCTGGTGATGTTGGCATCCAATCCGGCGCTGTCTCCAGCTTCGGCGTGCCGCATGGTATCGAGCAGCAGGTCCGTGATTTTGGACATCGCGGAAACCACCATGGCGACCGGTCTCCGGCGTTGCTCTTGCGAGGCCAGCCCGGCGGCCACCCGCATGCGCTCGGCCGACCCCACACTGGTGCCGCCGAACTTCATGACGAGCAGATCGTTCAACTGAAATCCTTTCCGTTGGTGACGCGCGTACGCACCAGTTTGAGGATCTGCTCCTCCACCTGGTCGAGAGTCAGGCCGGTGGAGTCCAGGTAGACGGCGTCGGGCGCCTGGGTCAAGGGCGCTTCGGCGCGAGTGCGATCGCGCCGGTCGCGTTCGCGAATCTGGGCGGCGATGGCTTCGGGCGGCGTGACTTCGTCTTGCTCCCGGAAGTCTCGCAGCCGGCGCTTTACGCGCTCGCCCTGGTCGGCATCCAGAAAAATCTTCACGTCGGCATCCGGGAAAACCACGGTGCCAATATCGCGGCCCTCCATAATTACGCTGGTGCGCTGCCCGAGCGCCCGCTGCTTCTCCACAAGGGCGCGGCGCACGGCCGGGATGGCGGCGACTACCGATGCCTGCCGGCCAACCTCAGCGGTGCGAATCGCGGCAGTGACATCCTCGCCGTTGAGCAGCACCAGCCGTCCCGCGGGCTGAAGCTCGATTCCCGCGGCGCGCGCCAGTTGTTCCATGCGGTGTGGATCTGACGTGTCCAGATTCTCGCGCATCGCCCACAAGGCCACCGCGCGATACATGGCGCCCGTATCGATATAGGTAAAACCCAGGCGTGCGGCCAGGCGGCGCGCGAGGCTGCTCTTGCCCGCGCCGGCCGGCCCGTCTATGGCAATGACTACACGGCGGGAATGCGCGGCCACAGGCTTCCCGGAGTGATGGTGTTCATGGACAGTAGAATAGCAGGAGAGATGCGTCCGGATGAATTCGACCGGCTGGTGGAGCGGGCCTACGCGCGGATACCGGCGCGCTTCCGCAAGCGCCTGAAAAACGTGGCAATGCTGGTGGAAGCGGAACCTTCGCGGCAGCAATTGGCGGAAGCGGGGGTAGGGCCCGGCGGGACTTTGCTGGGACTCTATCAAGGGCGTCCGCTGACCGCGCGCAGCGTTTTCGAGAGCTTCGCGCTGCCCGACCGGATCACCATTTTTCAGGGTCCTCATGAGCGCCTGGCGGGCGGCGAAAGCCAACTGGAACGACTGGTCGAGGAAACCGTCTGGCACGAAGTAGCCCACTATTTCGGTATGGACGAGCGCAGTGTGCGTGAAGCGGAGCGCCGCCGCAAGTCGCGAGCCTGATTAATTCTAAGGCTGCGGCGGAGGTGGCGGCGGGGTGGGCTGCTGACCGGTCTGCTGCGAAGATTGGCCAAAACCAGATCCGCTGCCGAAGCTCGAGTTATTGCCAAAACCAGAGCCGCTGCCGAAGCTCGAGTTTCCGCCGAAGGGAGAGTTGTTGCCATTGGGATTATTTCCCGGACCGGGCGGCATGCTGCCCATCTGGCCGGCCGGGGTGCCGGGAACGCCTCCATTTCCGGACACTCCCGCGAGGCCGCGATCCTTGCTCTTGTCGTAGACGAACTCCCACTCGTTGTATTTTTTCCGCTCGTTGTAAACGATGATGGAGGCATCCTTGGCTTCACTGGCAACCCCGGCGATTCCGCCGCCCATCTGAGTGCCTCCCATGCCCGGCAATCCTGTCATTCCGCCCGGACGGGGGCCGGTCAGGCCGAGCATGTTGCCCAGGTTATTGGCGCCACCCGCCCCCTGGGCGCCCGCTGTGTTATCGCCAAAGCCCCCCTGAGAGGCAGGCTGTCCGAACCCGGATACCGTTTGCCCCGCGGATGCTCCCATGCCTTGTCCCATGCCCTGGCCGAAGCTTTGCCCAAAACCTTGCCCAAAGCCCGGCGATTGCGGTGTAGTTCCGAAAGAACCGCCGCTTCCCTGGGTGGGTGACGGGGGCGAGTAGATGCCTCCGGTGGTATTTTGCACCGCATTGGACTGGTTGGATAATGCGCCAGCCTGGTTAGCGAATGGCCCGCCCTGACCCGGAACCCCGCCTTGATTGGGAAACGGGAAACGGTTCATGGGTGTTCCGGGCATGGTCTGCGCGGGCATGCCGGTGGCAGCCGTCGGCACTGCAGGCGTGATCGGATTCTGGCTCGCGTCGGTATCGGTCGGGTTCGGGTTGGGGTTCGGATTTTCGCCCTCTTCGACGGGCGCCAACTGGTCAGGAGCATCGGGCGCCGGCGTTGCACGATTCTCGCTGGGGCGCCGGCGCATTGCCGGATTGATCTGCGGCTGGGTCGGATCGGCGGCCCCGGCGAGTCCCGGCCCCTCCGCGACGAACGTATTCAGATTGGCGGCGGGCTTCTGATCTTTGCCGGGCGTCTTCGGGATGATCGAGTCGGTCAGCACGCCGCCGTTCACATGAATCAGTCGCCACTTGTCCTTACCCGTCATCGGGTCGAGATAGCGCTTACGCAAAAAGCGAATATTGTTGGTACTCTCCAGCTCCTCGATGGTGGCCGGATAGCGATTCATTTTGCGCACAAAAATCTGTATGGCGCGTTTATACTGTTCGCCGCGCTCGATCAGGAGCTGCTCCTTGGAGCGCTGCTGTTCGAACGCGAAGCGGGGGAGTTCCGCGTAGAGCGCAATGGCAATCACGGCGGCCATCAGGAAGACCAGCAACATGGCATACCCCGACTCGCGCCGGGAAGAATGGGTGCGCATCGCAGTCATCCGGCAGCCGCCTCTTCCTGCAAAGGCAAGGTCTGTTCGTGCTTAAACTGGATATCCTCCATCACTACCGAATTTACTCCTATGCGCACGACGCGATAGCGCTTTTTCACCATCTCGCCCTCGCCCGCCACCAGAATGTCGTCTCCATCGAGGAAGAAGGCATGCTTGCGATTGTCGCCGCGCGCGCTCGAGTAGCCATAGTACTTCAGCAGAATGGGCGGAGCCGCGGCCGGCGGAGGGGGCTGCGGAGGTCCGGGAGGCGGCAGGGATGATGCACTTTTCGGACCCACATTGCCGACCTTCACAATGGGCTCTTTAGGCAGCGGCGGCGGGGGTGCGGTGGAGAACTGAAACAGATTGCGGGATCCTCCCTGCATGTCCACGGCCTGCACTTTGGCCAGCAGATCGAGGCGCAGGGTGGGGTCGATCGACATAGGATCGATGCGGTCTTCCGGGCGCTTGGACCAAAGAAGCGATGGCCGGAATTCCTCGCTGGAGCGCGAGACGCGCCGGGCAGAGGCCGGCTTGGCATAAGCAGGCGCCTCGGGAAGCGCCGGGCTGGTATGCGCCACAACCCTGCTGGGGCGCTCTGAGGACGACGCGGACGGTCCCGATAACACATTGCTATAGAAAAAGTATCCGCCGATGAGCACCAGAAAGCCCAAAAACACGATCTTCTTGCGATCCGCCCCCATGGTCATGAAACACCGCCCGGTTCCGTGCGCACAAAAGTATCCAGCTTGATACTGATGCTAAGGGTGTCTCCCACGTTGGTTTGCTGAGGAGCCGCCGTCAGGCTCTCGATGATCAGGAAACGCGGCGACTTATCCAGCAGGTTCACGAATTTCACCAGGTTCGCATAGGTGCCTTCGTAAGCCGCCGTGATCGTAATCTGATAGAGCGTCTCACTTCCCTCCACCTGCTCGAGCTCGTTGGATTCCGGGCGTGGTTGAATGCCAGCCTCCCGGGCGATGTGATCCAGCTCCGAGAAAAGAGTGGAAAAAGTGGTACGGCGGTCGGTGGTATATTTCGCCAGGAAAGCGTCGCCTTCCTGCCGCGCCCCTTGAGCCTTGACCACCAGAGCCTTGGTTTGGGATAGCCTCGTCTGCATGGTGACAAGCTGCTGGCGCATGGCCGCCTGCTGCCGCGCCAGATCCTCGGCCGAGCCGCCCCAGGGTTTAAAGACGATCAGCGCCGCCGCTATGTTGGCCAGCACCAGCACGCCCAAAACGGCGCGCACCAGCACGCGCGGGTCTTTCAAACCAAGACTCCCGCGGCCCGGTAGAAATCGTTGCGGCACTTTAAAGGTTTTGGGCATAGTTCACACTCACGCGGCAACGATACAATTTCTCGGTCTGGGTGGGCGGGAGCAGGCTATGAGAATAGACTGCGCCGAATAGCGGCGATTCTTCCAGATTCCTCAACAGATCCACCACCGGGCCAGGCGCCTCCGAGCCGATGGTCATGTCCAGCGAAATCTGGTTCGGTCCCACCACCGAAGGCCGTATAGACATGATGCGCACGTTGTAGGGCACCACCTTTTCCAGATCCGCAAAAATGCGTGTCCAACTGATTCCTTTGCGATAGAGCAGGGCATTGAGAAAGAGGGTGCGCTCGAGCACCGCGGCGTTTTCGGGCTTGCGCAGGATGGCATCCTGGCGGGACTGCTGGACCGACAAGGCTTGTATCTGCGACTCCAGACGCGCATTCTCCTTGCGGGTAGTGGCCGCCTGCCCGCTCTCCAAAGAATTCAGAGAAATCAGGAAGATCAGAAGCACGGCCAGCACCATACAGGCGGCTCCTGAAGCGACCAGCAACGCGCGGTCGCGGCGAAAGGGTTGGCTGGCAAGATTGACAGGGATTCTCATGCTTTGAAACTCATGTGAAACTCAATTCCGGCCCACCGACGTCAGATATCCGAGCAGGCCGGCTTCATTCTCCCCCGGCGTCATCAGCGACGAACGCACCGGCTCCACTTCGACTCCGAGCTCAAGATGAAACTGGCTGCGCGCGGTTTCCATGCGGTCACCGAAACCGCAGAGCAGCAGGCGCTCGGCCTTGGCTCCAAAATTGTCCTCGATATAAACAAAGGTCGGGTACAGATCGGCGCCAATCTCGGCGATGTCGTTGGCGTGTACTTCCAGGCAGCGCACCAGCTTCAGCCGGCCTTGCTCGAGCACCATGACCGTCAGCACCCCGCCGGTAACCTTGGCGACCACGGTGATGCCGCCCGCCTCCACCAGGTTCAGCGCGGCCAGCGCGGAGGTGGTTACCAGGCCCGCGTTCAAGCCCGCGGCGCGGAACGACGCTTCATACCCGGAGATCACTTCAAGCGGCGCCACCACCACTACCACATCCAGCTTCTTACCCTGGCCGGGCTGCGCAAAGTAGCTGATGGCCGCCGATTCGACGTCGAAGGGGAGACTTTTGCGGACACGGAAGCGAATCAAGGAGAGCCGCTCCTTGTGATCCGACGGAAGAGTGTCGAAATCCAGCACCGCCACACGCACGCTGTAGTCCGGCAGGATCAGCGCTATGTCACGGCGCTTGGTTTTGCCGTTGCGCGGGGCCATCTCGCGCACCGCCGCGGTCAGCTCATCCGGTATCACCACGTTATCCTTCAGCGGCGAGAGAGCCAGCACGCCGGGCTTCAGCGGACGGAAATCCAACTCCGTTTTGCCTTCCAGGCGAGCCACGGCGACTCCGGCCTCCGACAATTCGAAGACCATAGATGGCGGCGGATCCTGCAATAGCGGTCTGAGAGAATCGAGGAGACCCATTCTTTTTATCCCTCGATGAAGGTGACCTTGTTGATTTCCTTCAAGGTGCTCACGCCCTTGCGAACCTTATCCACCGCCGATTCGCGCAGGAAGGTCATACCTTCGTCGCGCGCCTGGCGCTTGATCTCGGAGGTCGGCCGCTTGTCCAGAATCATTTCACGGATTTTGTCGCTGAGGTCCAACAGTTCATGTATGGCGGTGCGGCCGCGGTAACCCGTGCCGCCGCAATCGAAGCAGCCGGCGCCCTCGACGAATTCCACATCGCGCCATTCAGAGGGCACCAGGCCCGACTCCACCAGGAACGCGTCGGGGTGCTCGACCCGGTGCCGGCAGTGGTCGCACACTACGCGCACCAGGCGCTGTGCCAGAATGCAGTTCAACGCGGAAACGAAGTTGTAAGCCTCCACGCCCATGTTCAGAAACCGCCCGAGCACGTCCAGCACGTTGTTGGCGTGGACGGTGGTGAACACGAGGTGGCCGGTGAGCGCCGAGTTGATGGCGATCTGGGCGGTCTCCTGGTCGCGGATTTCGCCCACCATGATCTTGTCGGGGTCGTGCCGTAGAATGGAGCGCAAGCCGCGCGCGAAAGTCAGGCCCTTCTTCTCGTTCACCGGAATTTGGGTGATGCCTTTGACCTGATATTCGACGGGGTCTTCGATGGTGATGATCTTGTCTTCGTCGTTCTTGATTTCGCTAAGCGCGGCGTACAGCGTGGTGGTCTTGCCCGAGCCGGTAGGACCGGTTACCAGCACCATGCCGTAGGGCTCGGAAATGTAGCGCCGGAATTTCAGCAGGTCGCTCTCGGCGAAGCCCACCACTTCGAGCGAGAGCTTGGAGAATTTCTCGCTCATGGACTCTTTGTCGAGCACGCGGAGGACGGCGTCTTCACCATGGATGGTGGGCATGATGGAGACGCGGAAGTCGATCAGCCGCCCCTTGTAGCGCACCCGGAAGCGCCCATCCTGCGGGACGCGGCGCTCGGCGATATCCAGCTCGCTCATGACCTTGATACGCGAGAGAATGGTCGAGTGCCAGTCCTTGGCGATGGGCGGCATGGCGTAATGCAGCACGCCGTCGATACGGTACTTGATGGCCACTTCCTGATCCCGCGATTCGATGTGGATATCGCTGGCGCGCCGCTCAAGCGCGTTGAAGATGGTGGTATCCACAAGCTTGATGACCGGCGCGATATCGCTATCGACGGCGGTGAGCTTGTCGATAGACAGCGTCTCTTCCGAGTTCTCCTCGTCTACGACGACATCCAGGGTGAAGCCTTCGGTAACCTCCTCGAGCACCCGCTGGGACTGTTCGGTCTTCTTCAGCAAGTCCGAGATCTGCGAAAGCGTGGCGACCTTGACCCGCAGCTTACGGTTCAGCAGCAGGGCCAGCTCGTCGATCATGTTGAGGTTGCGCGGATCGGCCAGCGCGATGTCCAGCGTGCCGTTCTGCGCGCGCAGGGGAACGAAGTTGTAGCGGAACATCAGGTCCACGGGAATGGACCGGAACAGATCGTGATCGATGGACCCTTCCCGCAGATCTACGTATTCACAGCGGTAGCGCGCCGCTACGGACTGCGCCTGGGCGGCTTCCGCGCTGGTAGTGTCGGTCTTTCGCTCAACAGGCATAAAAATAAGGGTGCTGGCCCGTCATCTTATGGTGTCCGCCAGCGAGAATATCGGGAGATACAGCGCTATCAATACAAATGCCACAAAGCAGCCCATAAAGATCATGATGGCCGGCTCGATCAGCGAGAGCGCCGCCGCCATACGGGTGTTCACGTCCTCTTCGTAGAATTCGGCAACACTGTTCAGCATGACGGGCAGCGCACCGGTGGATTCGCCAACCTCAATCATGTCTATGGCAAGCGGAGGAAAGATACCGGCGGACTTGAGCGAGGCGGAAAGCGGCTGGCCCTCGCGCACCATTCTGCCGGCCCGGTCGAGCGCTTTGCGCAGCAGCGGCGTGCCTAGCGAATCGGCAGCCGTCTCGAGGCCCTGTACCAGGGGAATGCCGCCGGTCAGCAAGGTGCTGAGCACACGCGAAAATTGCGCGACCTGATACTTCACCCAAATGTCCCCCAACAGCGGGACACGCAGCTTGACCCGGTCGATTCTGGTCCGGGCCGCATCTTTCCGCGACCAGAAACGATAGACAAAGAACAGCCCAACCAAGCTCGCGAAGAAGAGCAGAATGTAGTTGCGCGCGGTGGTTCCGATAGCGATCAGGATCAGAGTTACCTTGGGAAGCTGAGCCTGCATGCTGGTATAGAGCGACGCGAAATTCGGCACCACATAAGTAACCAAGAACACCAACAGGCAAACCGTCAGGAAGACCAGCACCGAAGGGTACATCAGCGAGACCATGACCTTCTTTTTCACGGCCAGGGAGATCTTCTGGTAGTTAATGAAGCGGTCCAGAACTTCCGACAGGCTGCCGCTTTTCTCGCCCGCCATTACCGAAGTGACGTAGATCTTCGGAAATATGCCCTGCATGCGAAAGGCATCGGAAAGCAGCGTGCCGTTGCGCACTTCATCGCGGACGGCTTTAATGTGCGGCCCCAGTTTGGGATCGGTGAGGCGGTCCGCCAGCAGGTCGAGCGCCTTCAAAATGGGAAGACCCGCGCGAATCAGGGTTACGAACTGCTGGTTGAAGATCAGGAACTTTTCGATGTTAAGCTTTTTGCTCTTGCCGAACAGGCCGCCGGAAATGTCCCCGGTCAATCCCAAGGCGCGCTTGCCCTTGATCGAATAGATCAGGAAGCCCTGCTGCGTAAGCCGCTCGCGTAGTTCCCGCTCCGAGCCGGCGTTGGCTACCTGCTGGTGCATCTGGCCCCGTGTGTCGGCGTATTTGAGTACGAATTCCGCCATATTATTGTGAGCTCTCCACCAACTCCGCACCTGGCGGCATATGAAACTGAAAGAGCCTGGCTTCGAGCGGGGGGTTCAGTTTTTCCTGCTCGAAGTCGAATTCCAGGATGGAATTGTCAAATCCGGTCACCTGAACACGGCGGATTTCGGCATCCGGGCCGACCACGAACTCCACTTTGGTGTAAGGCAGGCTATCGGTTTTGGGCTCGGCCACGATTCGCGTGGCGCTGCCCTCGGGTTGCGATCGAATATTGCGGAATTCCTTGGCGAAGTGCAGTTTACCCAGCAGAAAGGCGAGCGGGGCGCGCATGTCGTCGCTCTGTTTGATGCTCATCTTTTCGACCTGACGGTTGTTGGGCGTATACAGCCAAAGAAATTTGCCATCCGCGAGAAATAGCTTGCCCAGGGGAGAGGTGTAATCCCAGCGCATACGGCCGGGCTTGCGCAGCAGGAGGGTGCCGCCCTCCGTCCGGCGAGGTCTTCCCGGACCCGTATATGCCTCATGAAAAACGACTTGCAGGGTTTGTGCGCGATTATAACGGGTTTCGACCGCCTGCAGTAATGAGCCCAGATCCGGTGTGGCGGCGCATAGCGACACCACGAGCGAACACAACAATAGCCGAACGGCCCTCACATAAGTGTTGACGCTGACCACGCCTTCAGCGTGCAGAAGGGGGCTGGAGCAGGGTGCAGCCCAGCACGCTCCTTTACTGCACTGCTACCGTAATGCCCGTCTGGCTGTTGTTGAGGCCGATAGTCAGGACTACCGGAAGTGCGCCGGAAGCTACGCCGGCCGGAATCTGCGCGTTTACCTGGACCGCTCCCGCAACCAGGCCGGGCGCGGCGCCTATATAAAGGACATTCGCCGGCATCCCGCCAATCAGCACCGAATAGGTCAGGTTTGGAGCCGGCAACGGCAGGACGGTGGCGGCAAGTTGGCCATCCACTCCCGCCGGAGTGGTCTGCCCTTCGCCCGTGGCGTAGATCTGGATGATCGCTCCGGGGCTTACCGGATTGCTGGCGGTAACCAGATTGTAATTGGTATCCAGGATGGCGCCCGGACCGGTACCGGAGGCGTTGGCGCTGAAGATACCCGGGGAGCTGGGCGCTACCAGCAGAGTCAGGGAATTGGAACTGGCCTGTCCGAATTGGAGCTCGACCAGCGCGCTCGAAGCACCGGCGAGCTCGTAAGGCACGATCGCGTTCACCTGTCCTGCCGAAACGTACAGCAACGGAGCCGGATAGCCGTTGAAGGTAACCTGGACGTTGGCCAATGACGTTTCGAAAATACCGGAGCTGTCGGGCTGGGCGCTCACGCCCGTGGAAGGTCCGAGATCGGTACCGAATAGCACCACGATCTCTCCAGGCGAGACGTCGCCGCCCAGATAACTCGCGGCGTTCACCACTTGGCCGAGGGTTGGCAGCGGCGCGGTGACCGTGAGGGTTACCGGAACGCTGAGCTGCGGGGTGGCGGATCCGCTGCTGAGGACCACCGATCCGGTGTAAATGCCTGGTCCCAGGTCGGCAGGATTCACCGAAACAGTGACCGGCGCCGGCGTATTTCCCGCGGTTGGCGCGACTGAAAGCCATGCACCGCCCGAAGCCATAGCCGTGAAGGTGAGAGCGGTTCCGGTGCTCGAAACGGCCAGCACCAGCGGTGATGGGGTAGTGCCGCCGGCCTGATAGGTGAAGGCAAGCGGGTTGGGTGAGGCGGCCAACCCAGGGGCGGATACGGTCAGATTCACGCTAACGGTTTGGGCCGTACCGCCGGTGGGAGTCACCGTGATCGTGCCGCTGTACAAGCCTGCGGCGAGCCCGGCGGCATTGGCCGAGACGGTCAGTGTGGCGTTACCGGTTCCGGAAATAGGTGTCACCGAGAGCCACGCGCCACCGCCGGTGGTGCTGGCTGCGGCGCCGAAGGCCTGCGATCCGCTGACTTGCACTGTCTGGGCGGCCGGCAAGGCGCCGCCCTGCACATAGGCAAATGTGAGCGATCCCGAACCGAGCAGGAAACCGATGCCTCCGACGGTCAAAGTGACCGGCACTTGTGTGACGACGCCTGCGCCGGTAGTAAGCAGCACGGTCCCCAGATATGTCCCCGCAGCGAGCGTGGTTGGATTGGCGGTTACGGTCAGGGTAGTCGCGATGTAGTTGGCACTGCCGCTGGCCGGAGTGACAGTCAGCCAGTTCCCCCCGCCATTGGTGGTGGCGCTGGTAGTAAAGCTGGTGGTCCCGTTAGCCGTCACCTGCAGAGTCTGAGTCACCGCGGCGCCGGCCGCGGTTGCGCTGATGGTGAGTGAGGCGGGATTGGATAGGATTGCTGTCCCCCCGGTAACCTGGAGCACAACCGGTACAGTGATGGCAACGCCGCCCGCCGCGTTCGGGGTCAAGACAATATCCGCGAGGTATATGCCGGCGGGAAGACTAGCGGGATTCAAGGTAAGGCCGACGTTGACGGGCGTGGTCAGGGTAATGCCGGTATTGGTGACTTGTAACCAGGATGCCTGCGTGGCCGTGACGGTAAACGCCTGTTGGGCAAGGCTGCTGACATTCACGGCAAGATTCGCCAGCGGAGGCAGGGGACTACCGCTGATATACGAAAAAACGAAGGAGCCCTGGCTGGGGACCAGAACCGGTGCGGCGGAAACCGTCAAGGTCACCTGGATAGTTTGTTCCAGCACGCCGACGGTGATGGCGATGGTGCCGGTATAAGTGCCGGCCGTTAGAACGCCCGGCGCCGCCGTTACACTCAGCTGAGCCGGAACGGCGCCAGTGGCAGGCGAGACCGAGAGCCAGCCTCCTCCGGAAGTGACGCCCGCGATATAAGCACTGTTCGACAACCCACTGACCAGGACGGTCTGCAGCGGTGGAGGAGCGCCCCCCACTTCGGAGGCAAATGTGAGTGTCGTGGGATTCGCGGTAGGAGAAACACCGCCATTCACCGTCAAAGTTACCGTTATGTCCAGGGTTGTGCCGTCTCCCGAGGTAACCACAATCGTGCCCGGATAAGTGCCGGCCCCCAGATTGGCAGGCGCGACAGTGACATTCAGAGCGGCGGGCAGCGTGCCTGTCACAGAGTTGGTGACGCCATTTACCAGCAGCCAGTTGTTGGTGCTGCTCGCCCGGGCGATGTAGGTGTTATTTGCAATATCGCTGGTCAGATTCAAGACCTGGGCCGGCGGAGATATGCTGCCCGCGGCATAGCTGAAGGCGAAGGATGTAGGGGTGGCAGTCAGGTTGGTGTTAGCGCCCGACTGCAACGTCACGGGAATAACGAGGTTAGCGCCGGTCGACGGCGTGATGGTAATGATCCCGTTGTAAAGGCCCGCGGCGAGCGAGCCCGGCGTCGCGGTTACGGTGAGCAGTGCCGGAGTGAAGGCGGAATTGGTCGCAACGCTCAGCCAGGCGCCCCCCGTCGTGGTGGTGGCAGCCGCCGTAAAGCTGAGCGACGTGCCCCCGGTGGCGGTCACATCGATAGATTGCGAGGTCGTGCCGGATAGCTGGTTAAATACCAGGGACATCGGCGAAGCTTGCACGGACAATGACACACCAATACTGAGTGTCACCGGGACGGTGAGAGACGGAAATCCGGTGGCCGTAACGATGATATTCGCCGCGTAAAGGCCCGCCATGTTTTCGATTGAATCCAGAGTGCCGCGGTCGATCCCCACAATAATGGTGGCGCCGGAAACAGTGAGGACAAACAGACCGGCTGGAGCCGTGCCGCCAGGGGCCAGAGCGGCCGTCAGAGGGGGCGTGGCGCCCGTACTCGCCGTAATAGTCGTCACCACCGGTTCGGGGGCCTGTCCGCCGACGGTATAGGAAACATTCAAAGCTGTGGGATTGGCTGTCAAGGTCTGGGCGGCAAGGGGAGCGGAGCCCAGCAGCGACGCAACCAGACATAAGCAGAAGTTCGTGATTATAGATTCACGGTAATCCATTATCCGTGCTCCTTCGCCCTGGTAGTGTCTGAGACACAACCTTCGCCCTTAGATAATACTACTTCAAGATACCGAACAGATTGCTGTAATCGTCGGTCCATAGCCGTACATGCCGTGTCGACGTCACCGGTTCTGCCGCGGTTCGCAACAGCGGCTTATCGAAGAAGTCACGATCGGAAGTCAGGAGTACCCAAGTGGCGCCGAACACGTCGTTCTCTCCATCCTCCGTGTCGATGACGCGCGCGCTTTTCTGCAGGGACTCGGCGGCGGTCCTTACCACGGGCCGCAGATCGAGGTGTTTGTTCGAGACATGTACGGCCAGCACACCGTTCGCCTTGAGGTGCTGAAAGTACAACAGGAAGGCTTCCCGGGTAAGTAAGTGAACGGGGATTGCGTCGCTCGAAAACGCGTCTATAGCCAATATGTCGAAATCCTGGCGTGGTTCCCGCTCCAGTGACAACCGGGCATCGCCGAGGGTTACTTCCCAACGGGCTTTGCAGTTCTTGAGAAAAGTGAACTGAGTGGTGGCCAGCCGCAGCACCAGTGGGTTGATCTCGTAGACCCTGTAGTAATCGCCCGGCCGCCCATAAGCGGCCAGGGTGCCAGCTCCCAGCCCGATAACCCCCACGCGCATGGGGCCGCTTTGTTGGAGCTCGCGGATGGCTCGGCCCACGCCGGTATTGGGCCCGTAGTAAGTCGTGGGCCGCCCCTGGAAACGGGGGGCCAGATACTGCTCGCCGTGCGTGATCGTACCGTTCGTAAGCCTGCGGATGGGCTGCTCGTCGTCATCGTCGGCGGTGTCATCCACGACTTTCAGTCCGCCATAGAAGTTGCGAGCCAGCACGCGTACAGCCGGCCCGCGCTGCTGGATCACGAATCCCGTATAGCCGGCGACGGCCAGGGTGAGGAGCGCCGCTCCAAAGGGAACCGGACGCATCCAGGGGCCGGCCAGGCCGCTCTGCGGATCGGCGCGCAGAACCAGAAACACCAGGACCATGCAAGCGGTCAATCCCAGCGGGAGCTCATAGAAACCCGCAAACACCCGCGGCGCAACCAATGCCACGAACGCGCCCCCCAGCGCTCCACCCAGCGCGATCATGACGTAAAAAGTAGTGAGCCGGCTGGGATGCGGCTTCAGACGGACCAGTTCACCATGGCAAACCATGCAAAAAACAAACAGGCTGGCGGCGAAGAAGGGAATCATGACCTTGATCTCACCGTTCTGGAAATCTGGGCCAAGCGCATAGGCCACGCTGGCGCCCGCTACTGCAAACAGGCCGAGAAACAGATTACGCCGATACCATCGTGTACCTTCAAAGCAGAGTATAAAACTGAGTAAGTAGAGACTCAGCGGCAGAATCCACAAAAAGGGAATGGCGGCGATATTTTGAGACAGATGGTTAGTAATAGCCAGCAACAGAACCGAGGTACAAGCTGGCAAACCAATCCAAAACAGGTAGGTGGACCCGGGCGGTCGCTCCGTGCCGGTAACTTCCGCAACCGGAACTCTGTAGGCTCTGCGTACGGAAAAGGCAGTTACACCGCAGAGTACGACGAAGGCGCCATAGGCCCATGACCAACTCACGGCCTGGCGGCGCGTGCCCAGCATCGGTTCGAACAATATCGGGTAACTCACCAGCGCGAACATCGATCCTGCATTCGAAAGCGCATATAGCCTGTATGGAAGCGCGCCCTTGTAGCGGC
>Ga0302326_10000292_pt1 | contig 145741 bp, 127 predicted proteins | sample Palsa_T0_3_FD_202264 | JGI IMG/M metagenome (GOLD analysis project Ga0302326, IMG submission 202264) | Peat permafrost microbial communities from Stordalen Mire near Abisko, Sweden - Palsa_T0_3 | ecosystem: Environmental > Terrestrial > Soil > Palsa > Peat permafrost | place: Sweden: Abisko... | reverse complement strand
CCGGAGGGATCACGGGCGCCGCCCACCATGCGCGAGACCCGATTGCGTTCGGGTCTCGCGCAACGACATTCTCACATCAAATGCCGCCTCTACCCTAGATACAAGGGATCTGCAGTTGCTGCGGTCGCGAGCCGCTGTTCCACAAACGCGACCAGATCGTCGCCAACCAGACCAGGCGGCGCGATCAGGAAACGTGGTTTGCCTGCGATCAGTTTCAGTGAAACCTGGCTCCATTGCGGCGTAAGGTCTTTGCCGGAATCACGCAGCAACACCGCATCGGCTCGATCCAAAAACACTCGCGCCGACTCTTTGAAGTCAGCCGCGGCGTGGTCCAGAACGGTTAAATACAGATCAGGACGCAGAAAACGCATCACGCTGTTGGACTCGAAAATGATGTTCTCTGCCGCCTCGATCTCCCGGCGAATGCGCGGCATCGCCTCCGCCAGATTGCCGATGCGGGTGCGTACCCAAAGCGAACGCCTGGCCCCGGCGGCGAGGAAGCGGGCACTGTCGGTCCCGGTATTGGGATCCCGTTCGGCGCTGATGGCAATCGTGTGCTCATCGGTCTGGCAATCGCAGGGCTCCCCATTTGCACTACAGAACCCGTGACCGAATTGCGTAATCTTGCAAGCCGTCCAGTTGCGCTCAGCAAGCCGTGCGATCAAACTGGCCACGACCGATGTCTTGCCGACGTTGCGCGAATGCCCGCCCACCACCACAATGGCCATTATTCTTCCCTTTTCAGCCGCGCCAGCAGCGCCAATTCCTTCAGGTACTGTCTCACCGGCTTGGCCGGCGTTCCCCAAAAGACAATCCCCGGTCCCAGAAGTTTTTTCTTGGGCAAAATCCCCGCTTGCCCGCCGAGGATCACTCCCGGCCCAACCATGGCATGGTCGCCCATTCCAACCTGACCGCCCAAGATCGCCCCGTCACCCACTGCACTGGAACCTGAGATGCCGGTTTGCGCGGCGATCACCACATCCCGCCCGATGCTGCAGTTGTGGCCGATATGAATCAGATTATCCAGCTTGGTGCCGCGCCCGATACGGGTTTCGTCCAGGGCGCCGCGGTCGATGGTGGTGTTGGCGCCGATCTCCACATCGTCCTCGATCACCAACGTACCTTGCTGAGGGAACTGGGTGTATTCCCCGGTCGCCCGATCCCGTACATAGCCGAATCCATCTGCCCCCAGAACTGCCCCGGCGTGCACTACGACTCGATTGCCCAGCGTGACGCCAGGATAGATAACCACGCGCGGATAAATGCGGCAATCGCAGCCAATGTGTACGCCGGCGCCAATCACCGCTCCACTGCCGATGACGGTAGCCTCGCCGACCCTCGCTCCTTGGTCGAGCGAGGCATGAGCTCCGATCGAGACCCCGGAGCCTAGGTCCACTCCAGACGCAAGCACGGCGGTGACATGGATCTCGGCAGCCGGCTGGGGCGCACGCAGCAGCGCGGCAGCGCGGGCAAATGCCAGACGCGGCTGCCCAACCCGCAGCAGGGGCTTATCTGCGCCGGGGGAAGCCATGCTCCGTCCCACCAACACTGCCGCCGCTCCTGAGGCGAGCGCCGCCGCCAGCGAAGTTTCTTCCTCGGCGAACACCAGGCATCCCTCGCCCGCCCCCGGAATACTCGAAACCCCGTGAATCATCACGTGCAAAGGAACGCAATCGACTTCTGCACCGAGCTGGTCAGCCAATTGACTGAGAGGGATGGGCATGCATCAAGTGTAGATGGCGGCTTCGCCCTGCGGACGTGTCTTCCAACGTCGATGCACCCAAAGCCACTGGTCCGGGTATTGGCGAACGTACTCCTCGATCACCCCGGTGAACAACGCAGTATGGGCAAGCGCATCGGCCTCCGCATCCTCGCTGACCGGCAGATCGAGCGAAGCGCCGAAGCGGAGCACATATTGCTGTGTTGCCTCGTCCCACAGCAGGAATCCGGGCAGCACCTTAGCCCCGGTCTTGATGGCCACGCGGGCCAGGCCGGAACCGGTACAAGCCGGATGGCCAAAGAAGTCGACGAACGCTCCCTGGGGTGGAGTCATGTTGGTATCCATCAAAATGCCTACCGTCTCGCCGCGACGCATGGAGGCCAGCAGACCGCGGGCAAAGTCGTCCTTATGGAGGACTTGATTGCCATGCAGACAGCGAATGTGGTTCACCAGGCTGTCAATCAGAGGATTGTCCAGGCGCCGGATCACGATGCTCATGGGATAACCCATCAGCGAGTGGTAGAAGCTCGACAGTTCCCACGCGCCCAGATGGCCGGTCAGGATGAGCACCCCTTTGCCGTGATCCCGAGCCGCGAGGTAGTGTTCCAGGCCCTGGTAGCGAATAAAGCCTCGCGCCTGTTCGGGCGTATAGCGCGGCATTTGGCAGAACTCGGCCAGCAACCAGCCCAGATTGCGGTACAGCTTGCGCAGGATTTGCCGGCGTTCGGTAGCGGTTTTTTGAGGAAAGGCCAGGCGGAGGTTAAGATCGCCGGTGCGTCGCAGACGCGGGGTCAGCAGCAGGGCAATACCACCGATCAACGCACCTAAACCACGCGCAATCCTCCTCGGCGGCAAGCCAAGAAGCTTCACCAGGCTCCATACCAGCGCAAATTCCAGTCGTCTCCGCATCCGCTTTCACTGCAGTTCCCCTACCTCCTCAGTTTAAATAAAAAACTGCCCGGCAAAAGATTGCCGGGCAGCGCTCGAAATAAGCTGGTGAGGCTGCTACTTCTGTGATTCGGAGAAGTACTTCGCCACCGTGCGCACAAATGGACGCGCGTCCGGCGGGGTGGCCACTTGACCCTTCAGGATCTGCGCGCTGGGGTAGGACACACTATAAAACGTGCGGGTGGCGTCCACGTTCTCATCCACCACGGCCCCGGTCAGGTCGACGCCGGCAAAAAGGCCCTTGGCGCGTGAGTAGGTGAGCAGTTCTGCGTTCAGCTTCCAATCAGTCGCGGCCTGGGAGTCGCGCCCTACTGGTCCGGCAGCCGCTGAGGCATCGCCGCCGATTTTGAACTTGCTCTTCAACAGGTCCTGAAAGCCTTTGTCGTTGACCGCTACCAGCACCAGGTCAGTGGCTTGGCCGCCGATCTGGAAACCAAAACTTCCGCCCGCGATCTTGATGAAGGCAGGGGCGCTCCAGCCGTGGCCGGTGCGGCAGGTGACCACGCCCTGGCCGTATTCGGCACCGACCAGGAAGGCGCCTTTCTTCACGCTCGGAATCACACCCACGCAAGTGGCCTGAGACATAATCTGATTGGGAATCGATTTGTCCGGGACCGCCATAATCGCGTCCAAAACATCCTTTGCGCTTTCAATCCGCGCTTCCAGAGTCGCCTTGTCTTCCGCTGCGAAGGCAGACAAACCGCTGAGGGACATCCCAACAACACAAAATATTGCAAGAAGCTGTTTCATGGTCTTTCAAGTCTCCAAGTGGGACAATTCTGTCCGCACGGTATCGGGATCGCTGACGTTGGCGAGGCTTTTCTCATTGAAAAGACTCTGAATAAGCCACTTTCAAAACAGGGCGGACGTGTTGCTCAGATGCAGGAATGAAGTTGGAAGTTGGAGCAGGTAAAGAATAAGGCGGGAGCCGGACGAAGGGGGAAAAAATGGGGGCTGGTGATTGCAAACCTCGCCATCAGAAGCCCCGTCCCCAGATCTGCGTTGTTTCTAAAGTAACTTTCAAGCATGAAAGGTAACCGGGCAATGTCACTAAGGTACTATGCACTAAAGTACTGTTTACAGGTTCAGTCGGGATTTGGGGTAACAATGGAATTTGTCACCGCATAGATGGACAACGCGATCCGGTTTTCCACCCCCACCTTGCGCATGAGCTTGGCCACGTGCGCTTTCACGGTTCGTTCCTCAATCCCCAAACTGCGGGCAATCTCCCGGTTCGATCGAGCGGCAACCAGCAGCTTAAGTACCTCTGTTTCGCGAACGGTGAAGTGCGCTAAGGATGGCGCTGCCGACCGGGACGGCTTGGTCGCGCGATCCACGAAGATCGACAGCACCCGCCGCGGGGCCCAGATGGACCCTTGGCTCACGATCATGATCGCCTGTTCCACTTGCTGCGGGCTGGCGCTCGCTTCGAGGTATGCCTTGGCCCCGGCGGTGATGGCCTGCAGAATGACTTCATCGTCTGCGTCCGGGCCCATGACCACCAGCTTCACGTCGGGCCGCAACCCATGGATGGTGCCCACCAGTGGCAGCGGGAGCCGCTCTCCGTGGAGACCGATCAGGGCCAGCTTAAACTCCTTGTCTTCCAGGAACTGGGCCAGCTCAAAAACTACGAATTCAATGCGCGGGTGATCCTGAAAGAGGGCGACAAAACCTTGCACGCGGATGGGCTCGGGCTCGAGCAGTGCCACCCGCAAGCGGGGAAGTGGTTTCGCCGGCTCCGCCATCACAGTTTTGGTAGCACGATACCCTGCTGCTTTTGGTACTTGCCCTTGCGGTCAGCGTAACTGATCTCACAGGGTTCCTCTCCACGAAAGAAGAGAATCTGGCACAGTCCCTCATGGGCATAGATCCGGGCCGGCAGGGGCGTGGTGTTTGAGATCTCGAGGGTCACAAATCCTTCCCATTCCGGCTCGAACGGGGTGACATTCACGATAATGCCGCATCGGGCATAGGTTGATTTGCCCACACAGATGGTGAGTACGTCACGGGGAATCTTAAAGTATTCGACCGATCGAGCCAGGGCGAACGAATTGGGGGGAATCAACACCGACGCAGCAGTCACGGTGACGAAGGAACGCTCGTCGAACGCCTTGGGGTCGATGACGGCGCTGTTTACATTGGTGAAAATCTTGAATTCATCGGAAACGCGAAGGTCGTAGCCGTAGGAAGAGAGACCGTAAGAGATCACCCCTTCCCGCACCTGCTTTTCGCTAAACGGTACAATCATTCCTTTTTGCGATTGCTCGCGAATCCACCGGTCGGACTGGATAGACATGCAACTCCTTAAAGCATGGTGACGCGGATAAAAAAACCTTCATCTGGAAACTGCATCTTACGGTAGGCCGGGTTGGTTGACAATCTTCATCCACCGAAACTGCTGGATGCTATACGATGAGGACGTAGCTCAGGCCCCTGCTGTTCCCATTCATCCCTCGGGGTAAAGGCTTTGATCAAACAGGACATCATCCATCAAGTGATCGCCAAGACCGGACTACCGCGCAACAAGGCGGAAGCGGCTGTCGACACAGTCTTTGAAAGCCTTAAAAAGGCGCTCGCTTCGGGCGACCGGATTGAGTTGCGCGGCTTTGGAGTATTCAATGTCCGCCCGCGCAAGACGGGCATTGGCCGCAACCCGCGAACCGGGGCCGAAGTCAATATCACTCCGGGCAAGGCTGTTCGCTTCAAGCCAGGCAAGGAACTTCACCTGCTGGATTCTTAGTTTCGAGCGCAATGCCGACCACAGCGGACCATCCGCTTCTTCCGGGCCCTGCCGACCATTCGGACTTTCCTCAACCGGCATCGCGATCCTTTGCCTGGCTACCGCTTGGCCTGCTGATCGTGAGTGTTTTCACCACCGCGAGCACCGGCGCCCTGCTCATGCAAAATTTCCGCCTGGGGCAGCCGGCGCTGGTGAATGAGGGCGATCTTTTCCCTCTGCGTTGGATTTGGAGCCATCCCACGGCCCTGGCCAGCGGCTGGTCCTTTTCGCTCGTATTGTTGGGGATTTTGCTGGCGCATGAGGCAGGGCACTACTTTTTCTGCCGTCACCACGGCATCGACGCGTCCTGGCCTTACGTCTTGCCGGCTCCTACCTTGAGTGGAACGGCCGGAGCCGTGATCCGCATCCGCTCTCGTATTCCTTCCCGCCGGGCGCTGATCGAAGTGGGCATTGCCGGCCCTATCGCGGGGTACCTGGTGGCGCTCCCCACCACCGTCCTGGGCATCCTGCTCTCCCGGCCGGCAGGCCCGGACACGCCACCGGCGTTGGTCCAGTTCCATTGGCCATTGACCATTACGTTGCTGGGCCAGATGCTGGATGTCCCAGCAATGGATAAGTTGCTTCCCCACCCTATCCTGATCGCGAGTTGGGTAGGTCTCTTCGTCACCTCGCTCAATTTGATCCCCGCGGGACAACTCGATGGCGGACACATCCTGTACGCCCTCTCCCCGCGTTGGCATAGGCGTTTGACCTGGGTCGTGCCCGTCGTCTTGCTGGCTATGGGAGTAACGCTTTGGACTGGATGGGTATTGTGGGGGGTGATCCTGCTTCTGCCCGCCATGCGCCATCCCCATGTTCCGTACTTTCCGCTTATGCCCTACAAGTATCGCTGGCTGTGCCTGCTGGCACTCGCCATTCTGCTCTTGACGCTGTTACCTGCGCCGTTTGTCGGAACCAGCGTCATCGACCTGTTCCGCTAAGGGGTAGGGCTAATCAAGCTGCGGAAAACTCCGGACCGGTCAGCAAAGACGTACCTCAGCGGCTAAAGCCCGAGATATTGTGGGAACTCGGTTCTGGAAGGGCACGGCTTGAGCCGTGCCGCAATTCATTAGGAGTTGCCGGGCTTTAGAGGCTGCGGAAAAAGTCGGTTTCTCGCAAAATCCTAGCCCTCAGCGGCTAAAGCCGTAATGATTCTAGATAGGTTATGTACGGCCTAAAGCCCGTACCCTTCAAAAACTCGGGTTTTTCCGCAGCCTGTTTAGCCCCTGAGGTACGTCTTTTTATCAGCGCACAAGAGAATTTAGAGGATAGAAAAACCGTACCTCAGCGGCTAAAGCCAGTTAGGGCCATGTTATTTACGGCACAGTCGAAAACCGTATTTCTTACCCTGCCATTCGATCTGTCCCTGGTTTTCATCACCTTTGGTGAGCCGCAGGCTCGTGCGGACACGGCTGAAGCCGTGCCCTTCCAGAACCGAGTTCCCACACATGCTCTCTAGCCCCTGAGGTACGTCTTTGCTGCCCGTCCAGAGTTCTTCTGTGGCGTCAAGCCGTCTTACATCAGGTTTACGGCATCCACGTCGACGATCAGATTACGCCGCGGTATGCCCATTGCTTCTGCCTGGGCCAGACCCGCGCGTAGGGTACGCGCCAGGGCCTGCCGCTGGGCGGCTTTCAGCAAAAGGTGAAAGCGATAGATACGTTTAATGCGTACGATGGGCGCGCTCGCCGGTCCCAGCACGCGCACCTGATCGAGCGGCATAGCTGCAAAGCACTTTCCCAGGCTGGCAGCCCAGCCGGCGGCCTCTTCCAGACGTGGGCTCTGGACGATGATGTTGGCCAGCACCGCGTGGGGCGGGTAGTGCATCCACTTGCGGTATTGCATCTCCTTCTTCACGAAGCTGCGAAAGTCGTGGGCGGCGGCACACTGGATCGCATAGTGCTCCGGGTAGTAGCTCTGCACCAGGACATTGCCCGGCAGCTCTCCGCGTCCGGCTCGGCCAGAGACCTGGGTGAGCAACTGGAAGACGCGTTCGGCGGCGCGGAAGTCCGGCAAACCCAGAGCATGGTCTGCGCCCACCACTCCGACAAACGTGACCCCATGGATATCGTGCCCCTTGGCGATCATCTGCGTGCCCACCAGCAGATTGATTTCCCCACTGTGCAGCCGCGCGAGCAGATGCTCCATATCGAATCGGTTGCGGACAGTGTCGCGGTCCATGCGGCCGATGCGCGCCTGGGGAAACAATTCCTGCAGACGTTCCTCACCTTGCTGTGACCCGGCCCCCAGGTAGAAAAGGTGGTCGCTTTCGCACTTGGGACAACGCTTTGGCACCGTCTTCACGTATCCGCAATAGTGGCATTTGAGCCGCTGACCGGCCGGGCTGGCTACGGTTTCTCCGGGAAGAATGGGCTTGTGGTGGGTGAGCGCGATGGCGCAGTTCTCGCATTGCATCTTCTCCCCGCAAGCCCGGCAGAGCACGGCAAAGGAATAGCCGCGCCGGTTGAGCAGAATAATCGCCTGCTCGCCGCGATCGATGGCGGCCTTCGCGCGCTCCAGCAAAACGCGGGAAAAAATGTTCTCCTGCCCCGTCTCCTGGAACTCGAGCCGCATATCCACCAGGTCGACCACGGGTAGCGGCCGGTGATTGACCCGTTCCTTCATCTCGATCAAGGCATACTTGCCCGTCTCCGCATTGCGCCAGGACTCGAGCGAGGGAGTAGCCGAACCCAGAACGACCGTCGCACCAGCGATTTTGCCGCGGATCACCGCAACATCGCGGGCATGGTAGCGGGGAATCTCCTCCTGTTTGTACGACAGGTCATGTTCTTCATCGACGATGATGAGGCCCAGGTTTTCTGCCGGCGCGAAAATAGCCGAGCGCGTGCCGACGACGATCCGTGCTTCGCCACGACGGATGCGATACCACTGCTCCGCCCGTTCGTCGGGAGTGAGCGCGGAGTGCAGCAGCGCCACACTATCACCGAACGTGCCGTGCAACTGTGCCGCCATAGCAGGCGTGAGACCAATTTCGGGGACCAACAGAATGGCTGAGCGGCCGGCAAGCCGAGCGTGCTGCATGGCGGCCAGATACACCGCCGTCTTGCCCGAACCGGTTACGCCATGCAACAGGCAGGCGCCAAAGTTTTCCCCGTCGAGCGCCGCGGTAATCTTCTTGAGCGCCGCTTGCTGTTCGGCATTAAGGACGTGCTGCGTCTGCGGCCCGGCTGCGGCAGAAAGATGAAACGCTGCCGGGCGTTCCTCGATGCTCACCAAGCCGCGCTTTACCAGCGTCTGCAAGGTGGACGAGGGAAGCTCCAGCCGGCGCAGAACGGGAATGGGAAGGGATCCGCCGGCACCCGCAAGTTCGGCCAGGATTGCCAACTGATTTTCATTCAGCTTGGGCGGCCGTGCGTCCGCTACCAGCACGGCAAAGCGTACCATCCGGCGGGCGTCCCGAGGTGCGGCTTCAGTTTCCCGCAGCAACCACTTCTTGCGCAGCATGTTGGTCAACAACTCTGCCGTCGCACCCGTGGCATTGCGTAGGGTTCCGCTTTTTGCCGGCTGCCCGTCGGAGAGATAATTCAATACCGTGTACTCAATATTTTGTTCGTCCGCAGTGAGGCGCGAACGACGCGAGGAACCTTGCTGGGCGCCTTCGAAAAGGATAGTTTGGCCGATCTCGCTGATGCGATAACTGGTCGAGCGCCGCACTTCGGCCGTGAGCGGGAGCATGCTGCGCAATACTTCCCCCAACGGCGCCAGGTAGTATTGCGCAATCCAGGCCGCCAGCTCCATCAGCTCGGGGTTGAGAATCGGCACCTGGTCAAGCACCGATTCAATCAGCCGTGCTTCGACCGGCGGCGCCTCATCGTGCAAGCGGGTGACCACACCAATCAGCTTTTCCTGGCGAAAGGGCACGACGACGCGGCCCCCGACTGGCGGGTCATCCTCGGCCTTGAGCTTGTAGGTAAAGGCCCGATCGAGCGGCACCGGAAGCACAACGTCACAGAAGGTGGACATCAGCGGGATGGAACGGACAATCCCAGCTCAGCCATGGCCAGCTTCAGATCCTGCCAGGCTTCTTTTTTCTGCCGCGGATCGCGCAGCAAATAAGCCGGGTGATAGGTAACGATCAGCTTGGTGTCGCGGCAGGTATGCACGCGCCCGCGCAGGGCGCTGAGCGAGGACTTAACGCCCAACAGATAGGTCGCGGCGGTTGAACCCAGGGCAACGATCACCTCTGGCCGCACCACATCAATTTGCTGGAAGAGAAAAGGGGAACAGGTGTTGGCCTCTTCGGGTTCGGGCGTGCGGTTCTGGGGTGGCCTGCACTTTACGATATTCGCGATGTAGACCTGCTCCCGCTTGAGGCCGGTGGCTGCGATCATGTTGTTGAGCAGTTGGCCTGCCCGGCCGACGAAGGGCAGGCCCTGCGCATCCTCGTCTGCTCCTGGTCCCTCGCCCACGAACATGAGCCGCGCGTTGGGGTCGCCGTCGCCAAAGACGATCTTGTTGCGGCCGGCGCTCAGCGCGCAGCGGGTGCAATCGCCGATTTCATACTGAATTGCGCGCAGCGCTTCGGCGCGGCCGGGGGGAGCAACAAAAGAGCCAACAGGGGGCTGCAAAGGGACAGGCTTACGTACGGGGATAAGGGACTCCTCTGGAGCGGCCGCGATGGCGAGATGGGTATCGCGGCGATAAAAATCGTAGATACCAAGGTCGCGCAAATACTGCATGTGCGCGGAGATGGCTTGTTGCTGCTGCGGATCAAGCGGCATTCTGAGTCTATAGATTACATCCGGCGCAAGAACCGCAGGTTCTTGCGCCCTAATCCTGCAGCTTGGAATTACTTGAAACCAATCCAGTCTCAGCAACCAGCGATGCCGGCCGGCGTAGAGCCATCACCTCGTCCAAAATGCGGCTAGCCAGCTGGTGCTTGGTCATCTCGGGCAGTTCAATAGCGGTCCGGGTGGTCAAAAAAGTCGCTGCGTTGCGATCGGAATCAAAGCCCAGACCCGGCTTTGAAACATCATTCAACACGATTGCGTCCGCACCCTTGCGTAACAGTTTGTCCCGGCCGTGCTCGATCAGGTTTTCCGTTTCTGCAGCGAAGCCTATGACCAGCGTACCCGGTCGCTTGGACGCCACGACCTCGCGCAGTATGTCCTCGGTGGGCTCGAACTCGAGCGTGATCGGGCCGGTCCGCTTCATTTTCTGCTCAGCCAGCACCCGGGGGCGATAATCGGCAACCGCGGCGGCTTTGATGACAATCGTGGACTGATCGAGCCGGCTGAGAACGGCGCGCCGCATGTCCTCCGCGCTGACCACGGAAACCAACTCACAATTGGCCGGCGGATGCAGCGCCGAGGGACCACTCACCAGCACCACGCGCGCTCCCCGGCGTTGCGCTTCCTCGGCCACCGCGTATCCCATTTTTCCGCTGGATCGGTTGCCAATAAAACGAACCGGGTCGATGGCTTCCCGAGTTCCCGCAGCGGTCACCAAAACCGTCTCCCCTACCAGATCGTTACGGCCATGGAGTTGACTCAACACCGCCTGCACAATCGCCTCCGGCTCGGCCAACCTGCCGCTCCCGGTCATGCCACAGGCCAACGGCCCTTGGTCGGGGGGAACAATCCTCACCCCGCGACTCTCAAGAATTTGCAGGTTGGCTCGCGTGGCCGGATGCTCCCACATATTCACGTTCATCGCCGGAGCAACAAGAACCGGCGCCCGAGTAGCCAGAAACAGGGTGGTGAGAAAATCGTCGGCCAAGCCGTGGGCAAACTTCGCCAACACATTCGCCGTTGCCGGCGCCACCACCAGCGCTTCGGTCGTCTGTGCTTCGCCGATGTGCTCTATCGAGGAGTGAAGGTCGGAGTCAAGGTCACCCTCGCCGGGAGAAGAAGGCCAAAGCCCGGTGATCACTTTATGGCCGGTAAGCGAAGCAAAGGTGAGCGGGGTAATGAACCGTTGGGCCGCTTCCGTCATCACCACGTGGACATCCAGCGCCTGGCGCTGCAACGCACGTACAAGCTCCGCCGCCTTATAAGCGGCGATACCCCCAGAAACACCGACCGTAACCTTCATAGCGATGATTGTAACCCCGGGTTTCCTGTCGAGACCCGTGGCTTGGATGATCTGCATACGGCTCTCTTAAGGAGAGCCGCACACGTGGGCGTCGGCAGTAGCGCGAAGTAGGAAACCCGGGCCCGGCCAGACCCAACCACTCGCAGTACTTAAGAGTCCCTATCGGAGGTCGTGCGCGGTTCCAGAACTACCTCGCCAACGATTTCAGGCTCAATCACCGGCAGCCGCTGGGCGGCCGCCTTGACTTTGCCCGCGGCGATCTCTTCCTGGGCTACCCGGCAGGCCTTATTGGAGCGGGAATCAACCAACGGCTGGGAGCCATTCTGGAGTTGCCGGGCGCGCCGGGCTGCCATGACCACATAACGAAAATTGCTATCGATCGAGTGTTCTGGCGTCATCTTGTCTCCTGTCGAAAGTTCGTCGCCGGCTTTCAGGCGCGAGTGGCGTGCATGTCGAGCAGGCCGAAGGAGGAGAGCACCGGATACAAACGGTCGCTCGAGTTTCCTTGGCGACACTTGTCGGCGAGCTGCATCCTGCGGGCAGTCTCAGGGTCTGGAGGCGCTCCGTGGCGCAGGGCCCTTTCCGTGATCACAATGGCGGTCAATGCTTCTACCGCATCATCAAGAATATCGTTAACCAGGATATAGCGGTACTGGCGGTAATTTTCGATCTCGCCCCTGGCCTTGGCTAACCGGCGTGTAATCTCGGCCTCGTCCAGCTTGCCCTCAGCAAGGCTGCGGTGCCGCAGGCGCTCCTTCAGGATTTCCGGAGTGGGCGGAAGAACAAAAATGCTGACCGCGTACGGCACTCTCTCCCGTACCTGGGCAGCACCCTGAACGTCAATGTCGAGCAGAAGATCCTTGCCTGCCGCCTGGGCGTCGGCAAGCGACTGGCAGGCAGTACCGTAGTAGTTGCCGAAGACTTCCGCCGACTCCAGAAATTCGCCCCGATCCTTCATCTCCTGAAACCTGGCTGGCGAAATGTAGTGGTATTCCTTATCCGCGCGTTCTGTACCGCGGGGCTTGCGGGTGGTGTAGGAGACGGAGAATTCCAGGCCCGCCAGCAGCGAACGCAGATGGTTCACTAAGGTCGATTTGCCAGATCCAGAAGGAGCCGAAATGATGAACAGAATTCCCGCCAAAGTGTTTTCCTGATGATACAGTGGTCCGCTACGAGCGCAGTCCCGCACAAGTGTTACTCAAGATTCTGCACCTGTTCGCGGGCTTTTTCGATCTCCGATTTCATTCCAAGGCCCAAATCAGTAATTCGCGACCCGTTCCCGCTCACCCCGCCGGTCTTGGAAAGCAAAGTATTGGCCTCCCGGTTCATCTCCTGCAGCAGAAAATCGAGCTTTTTACCCATTTCGCCCCCGGCCTTGAGCAGTGAATGGAAATGCTGGATGTGGGTGCGCAGGCGGGTGACCTCTTCCTCTACGTCACTGCGCTCGGCCAGCATGGCCGCTTCTTGCATAATTCGGTCCCGGTCGATCACCCCATTGCCCATCCCGTCGCCATGGATCAGGGCAGAAAGACGCTGGCTAAGTCTATCGAAGTAGGCCTTTTGAACCTCCTGCCGCATGTGCGCAACCTGGGATACGGCCAGATCCAGTCGCTCCATGGTGGCGCCCAGCTCCGAGGCCAGGGCAGCGCCCTCCTGGCCACGCATACGATTCAGCGCCTGCACCAAAGGGTCGATCTGCGCGGCCACATCTTCCTCCAGAGCCTGCACTTCCTGTTCGCTGAAACGGGCTTCCCCGGTCAGCACCCCGGGCAGACGGAAGATCGCGTTCAGATCCGGCTGCTGCTTCAGCTCGCTCTCCGCCGCCGCAGCACGGAAAGCAGCGATGTAGCCCTGCAGCAGATCGCGGTCAAAATGAGCGCTGGGACGAAGGCCGCGTTCCACACTCAGGGTGACTTCCAGATGACCGCGCAGCACTTTTTCCTTCAGCAGGCGGCGTAGCCGCATCTCTAGCGACTCGGCCCCGGCCGGCATGCGCATGTGCAAATCGAGAAACCGATGGTTGACGCTCTTGAGCGACAGATTCCAGGAAAGAAGGTCGCTGACCCGGCCGCTGACCCGGGCAAAGCCGGTCATGGAATACACCGGAGACGCTTTCAAAGCTTCACCTCAGCCGGTTCGAGCGCCTCTTTAGGCAGCACATTGCCGGGAAATTCCGCCGGATCCATAAATTGCAATTGGTAGAGGCGCTGGTAGGTGGCAGAGACGCGCAGCAGTTCTTCGTGGGGGCCGATGGCGGTGATCCTGCCGTCCTCAATGACTGCGATGCGCGAGGCGCGGCGGACGGTCGAAAGACGGTGGGCAATGACGAACACCGTACGCCCGGTAATCAGGTTGGCAAGGGCGATCTGCACCAGCGACTCGCTTTCCGAGTCCAGCGCGGAAGTAGCTTCATCGAGGATGAGAATCGGCGCGTTCTTGAGCAGCGCCCGGGCAATGGCAATGCGTTGCCGCTCTCCGCCCGAGAGACGAAAACCTTTTTCGCCGATCACCGTGTCATATTTTTCCGGCAGCCGCTCAATAAAATCATGCGCCAGCGCCGCCTGGGCGGAGGCGATGACCCTACTCATAGGAATGCCGGCCTCGCCATAAGCGATGTTGTTGCGCACCGAATCGTTGAACAAAATCGTCTCCTGGGTCACGTTGCCGATCTGCGAGCGGAGAGAGGCCAGACTCACGTCCCGCAGGTCATGTCCATCGATCAGGATGCTGCCGGCCGTGACGTCAAAGAAGCGGGGGATCAGGTTTACCAGGGTCGACTTGCCAGCGCCACTGGGCCCCACCAGCGCCACCACCTCGCCTCGCGGGACCACCAGGTTGATCTCTCGCAATACCTGCCGTTCGCCCTCTTCGTTGCGGTAATCGAAGCAGACATTTTCGAACCGGATCTCTTCGCGGAATTCTTTGATGACGTGGGCGCCAACCTTCTCCTGCACCTCGTCCTGGGTATCCATGAAGCGAAAAATCTCCGACGATGCGCCCAGCGCCTGTTGAAAGTTGTTATAGAAGAGAGCGAATTTGCGCACCGGGTCGTACAGCTTGAAAACGGCGATGATGAAGGCAAAGAACGTCCCCGTAGTGAGGACGTGGCTGCGGATGCTGTTGCGGCCTACCCAGAGCAATAAGGCGATGGCCACGGCGCCGATGGCATCCATGAGCGGCGAACTGATAGCTTGCGCGCGCACCGAACGGAGGTTGGCATCAAACAGCCGGCGCGCCGCCTGCTTGAAGCGTGTCATCTCCCAAAGCTCCATGTTGAACGCTTTGACGATCCGGTTGCCGGTAATGGTCTCAAATAAAATATTTTGAATTTCGGCCAGCTTGTCCTGGCCCCGCCGAGTGGTCTGCCGCACCTGGCGGCCGATCCTGCGGGCTGAAGCCAGCACCACGGGCACGAAGAGCAGCAGAACCCATGCCAGCTTGCCTCCCAGGACAACCACCACGCAGGCAGTAAAGATCAGGGTGAAAAACTGCTGCAGAAACTCCGCCAGCACCGAGGACATGGCAAACTGCACCCGCTCGATATCGTTGATCAGAGTGGAAACGATCGTTCCCGTGGCATGCTGCTGGAAGAATGCGACGGAGCGGCGGAGGATGGCGTCGTAAAGGTCATCCCGCAGGTCGGTGATCATGCCAAAGCCGGCGTAGTTCACCAGGTAGGTTCCGCAGTAGTCGCAAATACCTTTCAGTAAAGTGGAAACAACCAGAGCGAAGGCGACGATGGCCCAAGCGTTATGGAAGTGGGAGGGAACGATCTGTTGCAGGCTGATGCTAAAGCGGGGGCCGAATAAAGGGATAGTGCGGTCGGGTGCGTTGGGATTGAGCACCCGGTCGAAAATGGGGGATACCAGGAGCAATCGGAAAGCATCCAGGAGCCCCACGCCGGCCATCAGGACGACAGAGGAAAGCGCCTGGAGCCAATACGGCCGCACATAGCCCAACAGGCGCACCAGCTTCTTCAAGCGGAAACCCCAGGGGCACAGTGCTGCACGGAAGGCATCAAACTATTGTAATCCGTGGGGTTTGAGTGGGTGGCCCAGATTCTCTTAAGCCCGAACCGCTCTCCTTGAAGCAGCAACTGCAGATCCCTCCACTGCGCTACGCTCCGGTCGGGATGACAAGGGTAGGGCTGTTACTCACCTTGAGATTTGGTCATTGGGACGGGGAGAGGAGCTGTTACTCACCTTGAGATTTGGTCATTGGGACAGACCGACCAGTGGCGAATCTTGCCATCCGAGTCATTGAATCAACGGTGAGTCACCGCCCTACCCTTGTCATCCCGACCGGAGCGTAGCGCAGTGGAGGGATCTGCAGTTGCTGCTTGACGGAGAACGGTTCGGATTTAAGCGGCCCCCTTCAATGCGGCATATCGCGATGGACAGCCTTCACCCGGTAGCCTTCTTTGGATAGCCGTTTGCGCACTTCTTCGGCAATCATCACCGAACGATGCTGGCCCCCGGTGCAGCCAAAGGCCACCGTCAGGTAGCTCTTTCCCTCCTCGATGTAGTGAGGCAGCAGAAACAACAGCAGCTGGGTGATCCGGTCGAGAAACTCGGCCGTTTGGGGGAATTCGCGGATATATTTTGCCACCTTGGGATGACGCCCGGTCAGGTGCCGGAACTCAGGCACGAAATGCGGATTGGGCAGGAACCTCACGTCGAAAACCAGGTCTGCCTCCAGCGGCACCCCGTTCTTGTAACCGAAGCTGATGGAAGAGACCAACAGGTTCTTGTCCGTACCGCCGCGCTCGAACTTCTGCAGAATATAGGCGCGTAATTCATGCACGTTGTAGCTCGAAGTATCGACGCTGATGTCGGCCAGATTGCGAATGGGATCCAGCAGTTTTCTCTCCGCATGGATCGCGCGCACCACCGTCTCTGTGCGGCCCAGCGGATGCGGACGCCTGGTTTCAGAAAATCGACGCACCAACGAAGGGTCAGAGGCATCGAGAAACACCACCGTAGTCGAAAGCACCTTCCTCACCCGGCGGAGGATGGCTGGAAAACGGTCCAGATGCTGCCCCTCGCGCACGTCCACCACCAGCGCTGCGCGATTGATCTCTGCCGATTGCCTCACCAGGTCGGCAAACGCGGGGATCAACTCCAGCGGCATGTTGTCGACCGCATAAAAACCCAAATCCTCAAACGCTTTTAAAGCAGAAGCCTTACCGGATCCGGAAAGGCCAGTCAGAATCACCAGCTCGGAGGCGACCGCGGGAACCACCGCATCGACGCTCTTGGCAGCCCTGGAGGGTGGGGGTTTCGGCTGGCGTCTGCGTGGCATGGGGCCATCGTAGCATTCAAGCCCAACTCAAATGCGCCAACGACCGTTCTCCAGCAGCGACTGTGCCTTCTCCGCCGACACTGGCGGAGAAAACAAGTGCCCCTGGCCCAGATCGCAACCCAATTTGAGCAGCGCTTCCAGCTGTTCCCGGCTCTCGATGCCCTCTGCCAGCATGCGCACTTCGAGCATGCGGCCAAGATCGAAGATGGTTTGCAGGATGGCCGCCTGCTTACCGGGAATCGGCAGGTAGGCAATTAAGCGGCGGTCGACCTTTACCAGCTCAATCGGCAGCCGGATAAAGTGATTCATGGAAGCCAAACCGGCGCCGAAATTATCCAACGCGGCGCTCACTCCGAGCGCTGCTATGCCCTGGAACAAGGGCAACGAGCCCTCAGGGTCCTGGTTCACCGCGTTCTCCGAGATCTCCAAACGCAGCTGTCGGGGAGAAAACCTTCCCTTAGACAGCAACCCGGCAAGCTCGCTCAGCAGATTCGGGTCCCTGAATTGCCGCGAGGACAGGTTCACATCGATGCTCGGTTTCGCACCAGGGATCGTCTCTGCCCAATGACTCAGTTGCCGGCAAACCTGCTCCAGCACAAATTGCCCGATGGGCACAATCAGTCCCGTCTCTTCTGCCGTAGACAGAAACTCCTGCGCTGGAACAAAATTTCCGTCCCCGGCCCGCCACCGCAACAGCGCTTCGAAACCCTCGATCTCGCCACTCGCCAGGCGATAAATTGGCTGATACCAAACCTCGAATTCCTTGTTTTCCAGGGCCGTCTTGAGGTCCTGCTCCTTCCTCATCTGTGCCGCCACGTGCACATGCATGGAGCCGTCAAACACCTCGTGCCGCGCATGGCCGTTCGACTTGGCCTGATACATGGCAAAGTCCGCATCGCGCAGGATCTGTTCCGGACTGGTGTGATCCAACGTGCCAAAGGCAATACCGATGCTGGCAGAAACAAAGATCTCGTGCCCGTTCAATTCGATCGGCAGGCAAATGTCATGCTGCGCGCGTTCGGCAATCCTGGTTACATCCGAAATGTTGGTGACGTCCTCCAGCAGGACGGCAAATTCGTCCCCGGCAAAGCGAGCCACCGTATCCTCGGGTCGAAAGCACGCCCGCAGGCGAGCCGCCATACGCACCAGCAAATCGTCGCCGGAGGCGTTTCCCAGGTTGTCATTCACCGCCTTGAAGCGATCCAGATCAAGAAACATAACGGCAAAGTTCAGCTCCGAATGCCGTTGCTGCCGGGCCATGGTGAGCTGCAAGCGATCGAGAAACAAAGCCCGATTGGCCAGGCCGGTCAGAGGATCGTGCAAGGCATCGTGCTGCAACCGGGCGTCCGTCTGCTTCTTCTCCCGGATGTCGCGGTAGCTTACGAAATTCCCTACTTCGACGCCCGAGATGTTGATCGGCGCTACCAGAATAGAAACGTCGATGAGCTCGCCCGACTTGTGCAGGCGGACCGTCTCCATCGAAGCCCGCCCATGCAGTTGCATGGTGTGCTCCAGGATGTCGAACTCATACCGGCGCGTTTCGGGAATGAGAATGTCATACGTGTTCTGTCCCAGCGCTTCGTCCGCGCTAAAGCCGAACAGAGATTCGAACTCGCGATTGATGTGCAAAATCTTCGAACCACGGGTGATCATGATGGCTTCAGGAGCAGCATTCAATAAATGCTCCAGGAAGTTTGATGGCGTCCCGCTTTCCGGGTCCTGCCTCAGATCCATTTCCCGTTCGCGCCGCGCCCGCAGGGCAACAATCAGCAACTCCGGTTCCGGTTCCACGCGGAGCATGCGGAAGCTTCCCCGGACGGGTACCGTGGGATCCAGCGGCGTGCGCATGTAGCAGTTGAAGTCGGAGGAATACGCCTGGGTGCCGGAGCCAAGCACAGTCGCCGATCCGCGCGACGACGAGCCGGGATTGGCATAGGCAAAGCCGGGGTATTGGCCGCTAAAGAGATCGTCGATCAGCAGGAACGCATTTTCGTCCAGGTGCAAGATCTCGCGCGCTGCTCGATTGGCGTACACCACATTCCTGCCCCGCTGCACAAAGACGTAGCAGGGCAAGGCTTCCAGGAGTGACCGTTGCTGGGCCGTTAGTACGGAAACATCAGCTTCTATATTCATATTGGATCGACGCAGCGGACAGAGCCCCTACAGAATTGAGTATCAAGGTCGCTTAAGAAGCAGGAATATCCCCTGAAAGAAGTACCAGAAAACTCCGAGGTCGCAGTTACTTAGGTCAAGTAAAAAGCAGTGGGAGAGGTAGCAATTTTACCTGCCCCACAACTGGTGCGCCTGCCGGCGAGATCCGGGGGATAAAGAAACCAAAGTAATTGATCACTGCGTTTGCGACAAATAGGGGCGGAAGGGCCTGGTGGCCGGGCGAGAAGCCATAGGCCCCTCTTTCGCTATGCTGACTTTGAGCTTCGAGGGGGTGTGGGTGGCCCAGGCGGGTGGCCCAGGTCTCACGGAGCTTCGATCAATTCCATCTTGCCGTCACGTTTGCGGTGCAAAACTTTCACATTACCTTCGTTATCTCGGAATACAAAGACATCCCGGTCGCGAAACTCGGCTTCCTTGACCGCCTCTTCCAGGGTCATGGGCCGCAGCGCGACTGAGTCAAGGGAGCGAACCACGTGTGGCTCGGAGATCGGCACCCGAGCGGGGAAGGAATGTACGGTGACGGGAATCGGAGGCTGCACGTGATTCTTTCCGTTGCTGGTCCCATTGCTCGCAGTCTTGCTTTCCGCCACATTCCCCCTGCCGGTGCGCGCCACACCTGTCTCCTCCACTTGCTTCTCCTGCTTGGGTTGACGCTTGCGGGTGCGCTGCCTATCCTTGTGCCGTGTCGCCTGGGTCTCGGCTTTTGCCAGCGCTTCGCGCAGCGCCGTTTCCATGTTCGAGGAGGATTCGCAGAGCGCCACAAACGTGCAAGCGCGCGTGCTGACGGTGACTTCGGCAATCTGCCGGTATTTTTCCGCGGTGAGAACTACGTGGGCGCTGGTGATTTTTCCCAGAACCTTGGCAATCCGTTCAATTCCTTCTTCTGCTAACGTACGCAGTGGCTTGGTGATGGCCACCTGCCTGCCCGTGCATTCAACCGGCATGCTGATACTCCTGGGGACGCCCGATTCTATAGCATTTAACTATCAAGTGGTGGAGGCTCTTAGTGAAGGCGTGACCTTCGCTGAGGTCGCGTTTTATGCAGTTTACTCCTCTGCCCGCAGTTAAAATGCTCAATTCAATCGCGTACCCGGCGTTGATGCGTGCTGGGAATGCGAAGATCTTCGCGGTACTTCGCCACCGTGCGACGGGTCACGTCAATGCCCTGGGCTTCGAGCATGCTGGCAATGAGGTCGTCGGTCAGGGGCTTGCGCGGATCCTCTTCATCAATCAATTTCTTGACCTTACGCTTGAGCAGCATCAAGGGAGTGCTGCCTCCCTCCGGCCCATGCACACCTTCTGAAAAAAAGAACCGGAGCTCAAAAACGCCCTGCGAAGTGTGCACGTATTTGCTCGAGACCGCACGGCTGACGGTGGAAGGATGCACCCCGATCTCTTCCGCCACTTCCTTGATCATCATCGGCTTGAGCGCGTCCACGCCGCGCTCCAGGAATTCACCCTGGCGGCGCACAATCGCCTCGCAAGTGCGCAAGATAGTGTTCTTACGTTGCTCAATGTTGCGCATCAATTGCAGCGCTGACCGGTAGCGCTCTTTGACATATTCCTTAACGTCTCTCTCCGTGCCTTCCTGCGACAACAATTTGCGATAGCCATGGTTAAGGCGCAAGGTGGGTAAGTCTTCCTCATTCATGACCACCACGAACTCGCCCCCCCGTTTGACAAAGGCCACGTCGGGCTCGATCAGCCGTGCATCGGAGCGGTTAAATCGCTGGCCGGGACGAGGATCGAGGCTGCGAATGAAATCGATGGCGTGCTGGATGACTTCCGGCTGCGCCGTCAGCACTTTGGTCATTTCACGCAGATCCCGTTTCTGCAGCAGCAACAAATGCTGATCGACAATGCGCGCCGCCAGCGAGAACACTTGCAGTCTCTGCTCCTGCAGACCGGTCGCGTGAGCAGTCTCGCTTTCTCCATTGGAGCCAGCCTGACCAGCCATACGCTGGCGCGACACCTGAAGGTGAAATTCGCGCCGTTGCGCCTCGATCTGCACCAGAAGGCATTCCCGTAAACTGCGCGTGGCCACGCCTACCGGGTCTAGATTCTGCACCAGGTGCACTGCTTCCGCCAGAAGCTCGACGGCGGCTTGAGGGCCCGACGTGGGAGCCGGCTCATACTCGCGCACAAAGCCGGCTAACAATTCCTCATCTCCAGCCAACAAATAGCCGTCTTCGTCCAGGTTGCCGACCACGTACTCGGCGGCCGCCCGCAGGTCGCTGCTCAGGTTCAGCGAACCCAGTTGCCAGAAGAGGTGATCGGTGAGCGTGCTGGGCTGGGACAGGAAATTCTCGAACGACGGCTTGTCCGTTTGCTCAAAGCCGTTGGGCGTACGGAAGCCGGGATCCAGATATTCCTGAAAATAGGAGCCAAAATCGATTTCGTCGAACGGGTCGCGCTTGTCCCGCTCCGCCTGCGCCGCAACTTCTTCTACGCTTCGTTCGCGCTCCGCCTCTTTGAGAGCGACGTCGTCGATCAGGGGAACACTCTCTTCCATCTCTTCCAAGACCGGATTCTCAACAATCTCGGTGTTGATCAACTCTTTTAGCTCCAGCTTGTTGAGCGCCAGCACGCTGACCATTTGCATCAGGCCAGGGGTCAGGATCTGACGCTGCGAAACTTTCAAGCTGAGCTTAGGTTGTAGAAGAGCCATACCTTTTCACCGCATCAATACATTGCGGCCTTAGTTTACCTTCTCTGGGCCTTTATCGTTGCAGGCTTTTTCTCCCTTACCCGGTGTGTGACCAAGGTCATCGAATGGCTGCATTTAGTTCAGCGAAAACCCTTCGCCCAGATATACCCGCCGAACCTCAGGATCTTTGCCCAACTGCTCCGGCGTCCCGGTACGGAAAATGCGGCCCTCGTTGATGATGTAGGCACGGTCGGTGACGGAGAGCGTTTCGCGCACATTGTGATCCGTGATCAGCACCCCTATGCCGCTGGCCTTCAAGTCAAAAATAATTTCCTGCAGATCGAGAACGGCGATGGGATCGATGCCGGAAAATGGCTCGTCCAGCAGGATGAAAGAAGGCTGAATGCAGAGACAGCGGGCGATCTCCACCCGGCGCCGCTCACCTCCCGAAAGGGCGTAACCGCGAGTTTTGCGAATATGCCCCAGGTTCAACTGGTCCAGCAGCTTTTCCGTTCGCGCGCGCCGCACTTCGAGCGATAAGGATTGCACTTCGAGCACCGCGAGAATGTTTTCTTCCACCGTCAGCTTGCGAAAAACTGACGGCTCCTGGGGCAGATAGCTGATCCCATACTGCCGCGCGCGCAGGTACATGGGAACCCGTGTGATATCGACTTCGTCGACGAACACTTGTCCCGTATCGGGAGCGATCAGACCGACGATCATGTAGAAGCTGGTTGTCTTACCCGCGCCGTTAGGGCCTAGCAGCCCTACCACTTCGCCCTGGCAGACCTCAAGGTTGACGCCCCGAACCACTTGCCGGCCCTTATAGGACTTGCCGATTTCGTCTGTACTAAGCTTTTGCATTCATCTCGCAACCCGCGTCTGGGTCACTGCTTTGGAAGCACCGCCACTTACCACGACGCTATCATCGCGATCATTGAAAATCAACGCGTTGCCGGTTACCACTCCACGCACCTGATCGGACAAGCGCGGAGGCGCTGCGCTGCTTCCCGTGAGCACGAATTTGCCGTCGGCGGCGGTGTAGGTGAGCTCTTCGCCCGTCCCTTTGCGCCCCGGTTGTTCCAGTTGAACCGCACCCCGCGCCACGATCCTCGAAACACTCTGAGAAGGCACGCTCTGCGACGGCACACTTGGTAACGAAGCGCCGGGTGACATCTGGCCGCCCTGCTGGTCAGGCGTCTTGGCCGGAGGCGGCCCGGAGCTGAAATAAACATCCATGAAGCTGGAATGCAAGGTCCCGCTGCTCGTCTGGGCCACCACCCCGCCACTGAAAACAGCCTTGTGGTCGTCCTCGGCATAAAACAGCGTGCGGCTTTGCAAACGGACAACAGACGGGTCGGCCTGCGTCTTCGCATTGGGCTTTGGATTGGTTTGGGAATTGGCTTGGGGATTGGTTTGGGAACTGGTAAACACCGCGTTGACTGCAGGGGTATCGCCACCTGGACCGTGGGCGGAGAGGGTGGCATGCGCTCGTGAAAGCTCCAGCACGGGCGCCGAAACGGAATCGTTTCCCTGCCACAGGCGAGCCTTTTCGCCGGCTTTGCCATAAAACGTCGTCAGATCAGTCGCGTGATCAAGATGGGCGTGGTCGGCAACCACGTGTACCGGGCCAGTTCCAGCAAAGCCCATGTTCCCCTGCCCCTTGGGCTGCTGCCCCTTGGCTTCCCGATAGGTCGCCTTCACATCACCAGTCGCAGTGGCATTGCCGGTCGTGCGCTCCATTTCGAGCGACGTTGCGCTCAATTCTCCCGTCTCTTCCTGTAGGCGTGGGCTTCCCGTCAGCTGCACCATCTGGGTAGCGGCATCGTAGGCTGCTCGCTGCGCCGTGGCAGTGGTCACAGCTGGAGTCTGCCCCCCGGCTGGCGCTGCCCCTTGCTGTCCCCCTTGCTGAACGAGGGTCACGTTTCCCAGCTGCACTGCAGACTGCAGTTGGGCTGCCGCCTGCGGGGGATTAGTTTTTTTTCCTTTGGCCGCTTTACCTTGTGTCTTTGCAGAGTGAGGCGCAGCAAAGGTGAGCAGAAGATTGTCGCCCTTGCTGCTCTGGGTGACACCAGTTGGGCTCACCGTGACCAGGCTGGTATGTCCTGTCCCGCGTATGTTGGAAAGAACCTCCCCGTCGACCAGCGTCGCAAACAGCTGATCGCCTTCGATCGTCATGTCCTCCGGTGGGGTCTTGGCGTAGATGGTGTGCACATTCACCCGTCCGCCCCCGGCCGCCAAAATGTGCTGGGCCTGGGGACGGCGGTCAGGCCCCGGCGCAAAGTCGATGTCCACTTGCGAGGCCTGCAGCTCGCGGGCAGTCGATTCAGCAGCGTTCGGTTTCGTTTTTCCAGTCTCGAGCTGGGGCTGCTTCTCCTCATCCACAACCGAAACCGCGGTGCGCAACTGCGCATGCCGGATGGTTGTCTGAGGTCCGAACAACATTGTCCCTGAAGCGGCTGACCCATGAAGCAGGCGGGCCTCATTGTTGGCCACGTACAGCAATCCTCCGTCTAACACCGCCTGTTGCGGCTCGCTTTTCGCATCCAGATCGACATGCGCGATGCGCGCGTTGACCTGCTGGCCGTCACTGCCGGTGAAGATCACATGCCCTTCTGCCAGCACCTGGTAGGCGGAACCATCGGTGCGGAACGAGACCGTCGCCTGATCCGACGAGCTGTGACTGTCGGCATAGTCAGTTACCTCCTGAAGCAGGTAAAGCAGCCGGCTGGCACGATCGTACTGCGCATGATGGGCGCGGACCACCAGCGGGTTTCCTCCTACGCTGGAATTGAAGGCCACTTCGGCGGTCAGGATGATGATTCCGGTTTGCGAGTCGAAGCTGGCGCCGATCGCGCTGCCGGCCGCCTCCGCCAAGTGGAACTCTATCTTTTCCGTGGTGCTGGCCAGACCGGTCTGCTTGTTGAACACTAAGCCGGAAGTCTTGACGTGCACCGTGTTCTTGTTTTCGCTTTCGTCCGCAGGAGCCTTACTGGCTTGTGGGCCAGGGGTGGCGGCTCCTTGAAAATCGATTTGGACCTCTCCCAGGGCGCGGGCAATGCCATGCACCGGATCCCAATCGAAGTCGCTGCCGTAGATGCGGTTGGCGGGTTGGCCCTGCGCGCCATACAGGGTAATGCTCACGTCGTGCAGCTCGGCGTGACCGCCGCCCTTGTACTGCACTGCCTTGGACGCGTGCAGGGTGTAGATGGTGTGACCGCCCCGCGATTCTGAATAGGTGAAGCCTTCGGTCGACTGCTGGATGCTGGTTTCCAATCCACCTGGCCGGTCATGCCCGAGCCGGCGGCTTTGCCATCGTCCGTAAAAAAAGAACCCGGCTATGGCGGTCACCAGGCATCCAGCGAGTATCAGGATCCAGGTGCGCAACTTAGCCGGCGTCAGGCCCATATTTCTCATCTTCTCACCACCTTCATCGACCGAGGCGCCCATGAAAGAAAGCTTTAAGATAGAGAAATGGCTGACCGGCTGTATCTGAGTCTGTGGTTCCCCAATTTTCGCCTGCCGGCCCTGGGCCCGGCGATCGTCTGTGTACTAAAGCAGTTTCGAGCGGTGGGGCGCACCCCGCGAGTGCGTGCGGCCTCTACTTATCCCATCTCCTGGACCGAAACCCCGTTTTACCAACGAATTTATGGGGAAGACGAAGTGGAGGAATCCGCGCCCGAGCAGGCCGTGCCTGCGGCCACCGGGAACCTGCACGAAGACTTTGCCTACGAGTTTGAGCTGGCGTGGGATCTTTGGGTAACAGAGACGGTCGGAGGGCTTGATCCAACCTGGAAGCAGGAGCCGGTGACGGTGCGCGTAGTCGGCTTCGGTCCGGAGTTTGACGAGGGTGCGTTCGAACAGAACGGACAGGTCCGGGTAGATTTCGGCCTGGACACGCCCTTTTTATTGGAAGAGGTCGACCTCGACCAGGTAGGCGCTGAGCACATAAAGCGCAATGTTCAGAAGCTGGTGGAGGTTACCAACTCAATCCAGGAAAACTGCGGCATCAGCAGCCGTCTTTTGTGGTCCGACTCCGGTGAAAACCTCGCCCAGAAGTTGATTGCCCGTTTGCAGCGAGTGAATTAGCTACGGCAATTGTTCTCAGGCCGCATTTCCCGCAACCACCAATGGTTCGGGTGCCCAATCCTTCGCGCTTTTTGCGAAGGGTGGGAAAACGGAATATGCGGGGAAGGGCCTCGGGGGCAGAGCGGTGGTATCCCACCCTTCGCAAAAAGCGCGAAGGATGGGGCACCCGAACAGGGGTGGTTACGCAAATCAGCCCCTCCGGTGGTGCCCACTCCTATTGTGCTTGTTGGGTTTGCAGAGCGTAGCCGTGACGGACGTCTGACCCGCGTACCCAGAAGATGACATCTTCCGCCATGTTGGTGGCGTGATCGGCAATGCGTTCCAGACTACGTGAGATGAACAGCAGGTTGACCGCCGATTGGGCCGCGCTCGAATCCTTCTGGATGCACTCCAGTAGCACGGCCTTGGCCCTGCGGTTCATCTCGTCGACGGCGTCATCCATCGCCAGTACGCTGGTTGCCAGTTCGGCGTCTCGTTCATTGAGTGCCTGAAGTGCCTTCCGAACCATGGTCATCGACAACTCCGCCATACGTGGAATGTCGATCGGGAAGTCGCAGGGCTGGCTTCCCGCAAGCTCTTCAGCCAGCAATGCAATGGTCATCGATTGGTCGCCGACGCGCTCTAAATCAGAGTTGATCTTAATCGCAGCCAGAACAAAACGAAGATCCACCGCCATGGGCTGCTCCATGGCAAGAATATCGAGCGCCATCTGATCGATTTCGCGCTCTGAGCGGTTGATGATGGCCTCGTTCAGACGCACGTTGGCACACGCGGAAAGCTCTCCGCGGCAATGCGCGTCCATGGCAAACCTTAATGTTTGTTCCGCCACTCCAGCCATCTGAAGCAGGCGTTCACGTAGATTCTCGAGTTTCTGATGAAACGAGATTCGAGTCATTGGTCAGGCCCCCTGATTGATTTCTCCCTTTTGCTGTTGATCAGGTTTTAGAGGAGGGTCCGCACCGTAAATTCCACGATCCGTTGAAGTACTATACAGCTTTTAACACTCTATTAACACAAAACTTTTGCTGTAGGTGTACAGCGCAAAGTTGTATCGGGAATACTTTGCGTTAACCGGCAACGATCTCAGAGAAGTCAGCAATACGCGAAAAGTCGCTGAGCACAGAAGCAATCAGGGCCAGCCGGTTCCTTTGCAGATGAGCCTCCGGCGCCATGACCATCACTTGGTCGAAAAAAATGTCGATGGCGGGCCGGAGCGAAGCGATCCTCTCCAGAGCCTCGGGATATTTCTGTTGCGCGCGAAGCGCCTCCACCTGGGGAGCAACTCTCACCACCTCGGCGTAAAGATGTTGCTCCGCCGGCTGGATGAGATCTTCTGGAGTGATGGACTGACCTTCCTGCTTCTCCTCTACCTGACGAAGGATGTTCTTGATCCGCTTAAATGCCGCGGATATGGCTGCCAGATCGTCTGACCCGCGGACTGCGGTGAGAGCCTGTGCCCGTGCGATGGCGTCGGCGATGGTAGTGAGCCCGGTTGAAAGCACAGCATTGACCACGTCGTAGGAGTAGCCCCGCACTTCGCGCAGGTAGAAGTCCAGGCGCTCCTTCAGGAATGCGCCCAACTTGCCGGCACGCGGCAAAGTCTCCAAAGCAAGCGATTCCAGTCCTGCAAGGGTGAGCGGCAGGCCTGATTCAGCCAGAATTTTGATCACTCCGTTGGCTGCCCGGCGGAGCGCAAAAGGGTCCTTGGACCCGCTCGGCTCAAGACCGATGGCAAACATTTCGGCGATCGTCGCCACCCGATCCGCCAAGCCCAGGAGCTGGCCTTCCGCCGTCGTAGGAATGGGATCATCCATGGCTGCCGGCATATATTGCCAGTAAATGGCTTGGGCTACTGCTTCTCCCGCTCCCTGGGCCCGGGAGTAGAGCCCGCCGACTATCCCCTGCAGCTCGGTAAACTCCTTGACTAACTCGGTGGTGAGATCCGTCTTGGCCAGCAGCACCGCCTGTTCCAACGCTGCGGGGTCAAACGAAATCCCCCGGGCGGCAACCGCTGCGCCCAGGGCCTTCGCCATCAACAGGTTGCTTTGGGTCTTGCTGAAGTAGCTGCCGAGGTCCCGGTGAAATGTAACTGTCTTTAGCATTTCTACCCGGGCGGTCAGAGGAATCTTCTGGTCATAATTCCAAAAGAACCGGGCATCGTTGAAACGCGCGCGCAAGACTCGCTCGTTGCCATGGCGGATGATGGCCATGCCTGCGCTGTCGACTTCGGTATTCAGCACCGCCAGAAAATGCGGCGCCAGCGCATGCTGCTTATCTTCGAGCGCAAAGTATTTCTGGTGATCCCGCATCACCGTCACCAGAACTTCTTCGGGCAGCGTCAGGTACTCGGGCTCAAAGCTCCCCAGCAGGACGCTTGGCCACTCCGTCAGATGGGTGACCTGTTCCACCAACGCCTCGTCTTCACGCCAGCGAGTCTCGGGCAGATTGCGCGTCGCAGCGTCCAGGGCCTTGCGGATGCGATGGCGTCGCGTGGCCGCGTCCGCGATGACGAAGGCCGCTTCGAGTGCAGCGGGATAGTCGGCGGGACGGTGAATCCTCACCGGCCGGTCGCCGTAGAGCACGCGATGACCGTAGCTGACGCCGCCGGCGGCAATGCCGGCGAACTCCAGCGGAACCACCGTCTCATCCAGTAAACAAATGAGCCAGCGCAGCGGGCGGACAAAGCGTTCCGGCTTGTTGGGCCGCCAGTACATGACCTTGGGCCAGGAAAGCGCGCCGATCTCCTGCGCCAGTGAGTCCGTAAGCACCTTGGCTGCGCTTTGTCCGGCCCGCTGCACAGTGGCGGCCGCATATTCACCCTTGGCTGTGGTGATCTTTTCGAGCGCGGTGACTGCCACCCCGGCCTTTTTGGCAAAGGCTTGGGCCGCCGGGCCTGGATTGCCATCGGGAAATGCAATTTTCCAGGAAGGCCCGGTCAGTTGTTCCTGCATATCAAGCTGTTGCGCGAGCACGCCTTCTACCCGCACCGCCAGCCGGCGGGGGGTGGAGTAGCTGGTGATGGTGGTACCTCCCAAACGCTGCCGGCTGAGCAGTCCCTCGACGCGGCGTGCCAGCTCAGTCTCTGCAGCAGCGATCATGCGCGCCGGGATCTCTTCCAAGCCTATTTCCAACAACAGCTCAGCCATGCGACTCCCGCGCGATCATCCGCGAGTAGACCTTGGCAATGCCGACCGCGAGAGCCCGGATGCGGGCAATGATGCCCACCCGCTCGGTCACGGAAATCGCCCCCCGCGCATCGAGCAAATTGAACAGGTGTGAGCACTTGAGGCACAGGTCGTAGGCTGGGAGAATAGGAAATCGGCGCTGCTCGGCCACGGTAAGCTCCTGCGGCTGTTGGTTCGCCCGGCTTAGCAGCTCCTGGCACTCCGCCTCGTAGAGTCGCAAGTGTTCCCACAACTTCTCTACATCCGCTTGCTCAAAGTTGTAGACGGAGAACTGCACCTCCTCCAGGTGGCGGACTTCCCCATAGGTGATGCTATCCGTCCATATCACGTCATAGAGGGAGTCGACGTCCTGAAGGAAAGCGGCGATGCGCTCCAGCCCGTAGGTGATTTCGACCGAGATGGGATCGAGATCCTGGCCGCCACACTGCTGGAAGTAGGTGAATTGGGTAATCTCCAGGCCGTCCAGCATGACCTGCCAACCGATACCCCAGGCCCCCAGGGTAGGCGCTTCCCAGTTGTCTTCTTCAAACTTGAGATCATGCTGGCGCAGGTCAATGCCGATCGCCTGCAGCGATTCCAGGTAAATTTCCTGCACCTTGGCCGGCGGCGGTTTCAACACCACCTGAAACTGGGTGTGCTTGAAAAGCCGGTTGGGATTCTCGCCGTAGCGCCCATCGGCAGGACGGCGGGATGGCTGCGCGTAGGCCACGGAGAACGGCCGCGTATCCAGCACCCGCAGAAAGGTTTCGGGCGACATGGTGCCGGCGCCCACTTCTACGTCATAAGGCTGTTGCAAAACACATCCACGCTCGGCCCAAAAGGTTTGCAGACGAAAGAGGAGCTCCTGAAAGGTAAGGGGGCTGGTTACTTGCGATGCCACGGTTGGATTCTAAATCAAACGTTCGGCCCAACGGTTTCGCGACCGGAGCCGGTGGTGTTCTCCAGGAAGCTACTCCTCGCCATTTTAAGGGGTCCACGTAATCCCGAAACCGCTATAAACTGGGGTCCCCATCCAATCAAGGAGGAGTTTGCCATGCAAAGCCGTATCGTCGGCACTACCTTACCGGTTCTCGAGTTCACGCTGGAGCCGAACGAGTCAGTGGTCTCAGAAGCAGGTGAGCTCTCCTGGATGAGCAGCTCCATTCAATTAGAGACGCACACCCAGTTTGCCGGGGGCGGAGGAATTTTCGGCGCCTTGAAGAGAGTGGTGGGTGGAGGAAGCCTGTTCATGACGGAATACCGCGCCATAGGTGCTCGCGGCGAGATTGCCTTTGCCACCCGGGTCCCGGGGCACATCCAGCCGGTGCAGGTTGGTCCCGGCATGGAGTATCTGATCCACCGGCACGGGTTCCTCTGCGCTACGCCCCAGGTTCAGCTCGGGGTCGGTTTCCAGCAATCGCTGGGAGCCGGGGTCTTCGGCGGAGACGGATTCCTGCTACAGAAGGTCACTGGGCAAGGGGCCTGCTGGATCGAGTTGTCAGGAGAGTTGGTGGTCAAGGATCTGCAGCCTGGAGAGATGTTGCGCGTCCATCCGGGACACGTCGGAGCCTTTCAGACCAGCGTTTCTTTTCAGATCACCCGTATTCCTGGCATCAAGAACATGATCTTTGGCGGAGACGGAATTTTCCTTGCCGCGCTCACCGGCCCGGGACGGGTCTGGCTACAAACCCTCCCCATCGCGAAGCTGGCTCACCAGCTGATGCAGTACATGCCTTCGCAGGCCAGAGAGAGGACCGAAGGCGGAGTGGTCGGCGGGATCGTGGGCTCGCTGCTCAACGGGTGAAGGTTGAAAGCTTTGCACTGCCACGAACCCGGGTGGTGGGTGGAAGGAACGCGCTTTTAGGCTCTATCCCCTCTACCCATCGACGGGTGCCCCATCCTTCGCGCTCTTTGCGAAGGGTGGGATAGTCAGATCTCACCCTTCAACCTCCCAGGGAAAGCAGACTTGTTCCTTAGGAGACCTGGGTTTCTCCTCGCAAATGGGTCCAACCCGGAACACCCAGGTCTCAAAATCGAGACCTGGGCCACCCACTTAACATTCGTCCGCGCCGTTTTGTCAGCAACGGTCTAGCCACCGAGGCGCGACAAGGCGGCTGCGGTTCTGAGTTTTCTTTCCAGGTGACGCTCCAGACTTTGAATGGCGAAGCGGCGGAGATCTGCTCCGCGGTCGCGGGGCCACGATTCCGCGGCGAACGCCGACGCCGGCGAACGAAACATGCGCACCGCGAGCATTTGGGAATCGGGCGTCAGCGTCGCCCCTTCTCCGTGCCGGTGCTCAACGCACACCAGCCCATCGGAAGAAAAGTGAAAATACGCGGGCTGACCGGCGAGCGAAGCACGACACAGCAAGCAGCGGCTCAAATCCGGAAGCCACCCCATGAGCCGTGTGGTCCAAAGAGCAAAGTAGGTAATCGGCATCCAGATGTGATCGACCCGGGTCTGCTCCAGCACGGAAAGCAGCAGGCGGAAAACCAGGTCGTGGGGATCATGGTCGGGCAGCGTTTGCTCCAGCACCTCGGCGAAAAAGGCGAGGGCCGCGGCTCGTGCGTAGTCGACCGGCTCAGCGAGCGGCGAATGGAGAATATCAAAAGAATCCAAACGCACCAGCTCCTGGCTAGGCTTCTCCGCATAGTGGGCGCGCACGTGAGTCATCGGCTCGAGCGCGCCACCAAAACGCCGGCGGGACTTGGCCGCTGACTTAGCGACTCCCTTGATTTTTCCGTAATCCCGCGTAAACAGCGAGACGATCTGGTCGGCTTCATGGATCGGCCAGGTTCGCAACACCACCGCCTCCACCTGATGAACACTCATCGCTCACCAGGGACGCCAACGTCCGGTCTAGCGGCCGAAATGACCGGCGTTCTTGTCAGTAAAGCTTGACCACTTCTCGGGCAGGTCGTCGCCGGCGAAGATGGCCGACACCGGGCACACGGGAACACAGGCGCCGCAGTCGATGCATTCCACCGGATCGATGAAGAGCTGATCGGTCTCCGCGTACTTCCCTTCATCCTTCTTGGGATGAATGCAGTCTACCGGGCAGGCATCCACGCAGGCTGTGTCCTTGGTTCCTATGCAGGGTTCTGCGATTACGTATGTCATAAGAAGTACCCATCTCCCGAAGGCGAATAAGTGAAACCAAATTGTACAGCAGGAATAGGGAACGCAAAGTAGCTTCGAGTTCAGTGCGCCAATCTTCGTGCCGCAAACTCGGCGGGAGTAGGAACGGGCTCTATCCCGCGGCCGGCAAACATGTCCTCGAAGAAACCCAGAATCTCGCCGGTGAGCAGACCGTTGGTGGCCAGAACCTCCTGGCTATCCAGACGAAACGGCGCGCGGTCGAAGCGAAGCATCTCTCCACCCGCCTCCACTACCAGCAGAGCGCCTGCCGCTGTATCCCATGGATTGAGATTGAATTCCCAAAAAGCGTCTACCCGGCCGGCTGCACAATACGCCAAATCCAGCGCCGCCGCTCCAGCCCGGCGGACACCGTGAGAACGCAGCGTCAACTGCTGATAGAAGTGGATGTTGGGATTCATGTGCCGCTTGTGGCTGGGAAAGCCGGTGGAGAGCAAGCTCTCCTGCAAATGCCTGACACGCGAGACATGCAGCCGGCGGGCGGCCTCTGAGGAACTCAGCAGCCACGCACCTTTTGCTCTTTCCGCGACGAAGAGTTCATCGCGGACAGGGTCATACACCAGGCCGGCTACGATCTCACCGTCCTGGTCCGGCGCCAGTCCCGCCGGCCGATGCTCCAGGCCCAGGGAGACATTAAAGAACGGGAAGCCGTGGGAAAAATTGGTGGTGCCGTCCAGCGGGTCGACATACCAGCGATACGCACGCTCCAATCCGGAGCGGGTTCCCTCTTCCCCAAAGATGCCATGCTCAGGAAACTGCTCGTTGAGACGGCCTACGATTAGCTTTTCCGAGGCCCGATCCGCTTCGGTTACTAGGTCGACATCGCCCTTATATTCCGTGGTTACGCCGCGCTCGAAGTAACCGCGAAGCAGTTCGCCCGCTTCTAAAGCAATAGCGGCAGCGCGGGCAACAAAACCAAGATCAAGCTGACTGGGCAGATCCTTCAAGGCGCACTTCTCTCAACGCCATTGGCGCGCCGGCCGCGTTCGCTGATGGTTCGAATCTGGTGCTTGTAGATGAAGAGATTCGGCTGGCCTTCGCGCGTGAGGCGAATCATGGTGTCGTCGAAATACTCGATCCACCCGGAAACACTCTCCCCGTCCCGCAGTTTAACGTTCACTTTTACCTGCTTCTCGCTCAGAAACCGGAGATAAAGCGTCTCCTGGCCGGTTTCGCCAAGAGGCGGTTCCTTCTTACCCCGCCGGGTTGGATTCTGGGTTGCCATGAATGATAAAGAGATGCCGCAAGCGGGGTGAGCGGATGTACCTAAAAATCCACGTGCGCCCGCACCCCAGGAACGATGATCGGCCCCCGGTCCCGATTGTAGCCCGGATTGTTTATGAATGAGAGCTGCACCGCCATATACAGGCCGCTTACCACGTGCGCCGTGTAATAGGTTTCGCTGACCAGTTCGTGGCCGTAATTCAGATGGCCATCGCCGAGGATAAATCCCAGCCCGCCCAAGGCCAGGTATTGGGCGTGCTTGCTGCTGATGCCGCCCAGCTCAAAGGCGCTGCCGATGCGGTCTTCTTTTCTCCCCCACGCATCGCCGGAAAGATCGCCACCAAACGCCAGCGTGCTGTTCATCTCCGTGTAGGCGAACGATTCTTTGTGCCCCTCATTCCATCCGGCGCGGAGAAAGACACGGAAATTGGCCGGCAGCCACTGCTCAAAATTGATGCCGAAGCCCTGTTTCAACGAGCCCTGATGCCGGTGGAGAGTGATGTCGGGAGTCTTATTGACGCCGTTCAAATATCCCGCAATCGCCTGGCCGTAGTCGCCCATGTTGGCGTGGTTTAAATAAGCCAGCGGACGAATATGTGTCTCCAGGCCCTGAAACCATTGCGGTTTCCATTCCAGCTCGAGGTTATCGGCTCGCGCGCGACGCAGATCGGCATCGAGATCAATGCCGTTGGCCACCGTCGGCATCAGCGCCTCGGCGTAGCGAACTTCGAACTTCGGTCCGGTGTAACTGAGAATCGCGGCCACCGTGTAGCCGCGGGTGTTGGCGGCGTAATCGTAGGCGCCGTTGTTATCGATGGCCCAGTTCGTAAACTGCAGATGACTGTCGCTGCCCACCGCATTGTTGTCCAGGAAATCGATCAGGCCCATCTTTCCAATCATGAATTCAATACGCTGCCTGGGAAGCGATCTCTGCAGGTAAAAGGGATTGGGCGGTTCCTCCTCCCGGTCCGCGGTTACGGGAATGGTGTAGTGCAGAAAATAGCGTGCGGCATAGACGTCCTGGCCCAGCGTTGGATTTCGCACCACGTCAAGATTGGGAAACGCTGCGATCCCCAAAGCCTCGCTCAGCCCTTTGCCCCCGGCCTCCTCTGCGTTAAAGACAAATTCTGTCCAGCGGGTGATTTTGATTCCGGTATAGAGGGTAAGCAAGCGGGAAAGGGCGGTCGTTTCCAACCGGCTCTGGAAGCTGTTAGGCCCGGCGTACGGGGAGTGAAACGGCGTGTGCGCCTGGAAGATGAAGTTGGCTTGGCCGGAGATCCAAACCCGGTCGGCGATGAGATGGTGGGAAAATACGGCCGGATTCGCCTGGTCGTCGGACTGGTCGGCCTCTCGTTGGTTGATATGAGGCAGAGATTGCCTGACCGCCGGAGGGGTGTTGGGGATGGAGGCCTGGGGCTCGGGAGCATCCGGTAGCGTCGCCCTTGCCGGAGGCGCCCCCAGGCAGAGAAAGACGGCAAGAAGCGAAAGCCAACGATGCATCCATACCCCGCTGAGGAATGAGAACCTCGGAAGAGGTTAATTGACAGAGCCTTAACAAATGTCACTGGCTCTTGAATTCTTTTGGATGTGCAACCAATGTTCGGGTGAGGGAAAAAGGAAAAGACAGACCTTTGATGGGGCTTTCGCCCCGTCTTTGTTGGCCCACGTACGCCGGTGCGAACATGGGGCACCCGTTCGGAGTTGGTTTGAGTGGAAGAGTGGATTACCAAGACACTTTTCAGAGTTGGTGAGAGTGAAAGAGCGGATTACCAGGACATGTCTGGCTGCGCGTAGGTGGCTCAAGACGCCGGCTACTGGACTGGCGAGGGATAATATCCGGGCCGATTACGGATGACGTAACCCGCGTTCGCCGGGTTGCGCAGCTTGACCGAGATGGTGCGAAAGCCGGTGCTTGACCGGTTTGCAGGGTAGTACCCAAGCAGATATTGCGTCCGCAGGTCTTCCGATAGCTGGGCGAAGGTCGTGTCCAGAGAGGAAGCGTCCGCATAGTAGTACTTGCCCCCGGTCTGCTGGGCCAGCGTGATCAGGGCATGTTCTCCGGCCAGATCGCGGCCGGCGCTGGCAGCGATGGGAACATCGATGATGGGGTAGACCATGACCTCGCCCCGCAGAGCCTGTTCGAGCGCCATGTCGTAGGTTGTGCCTTTGACCGTATTCCCACCGTCGGAGATGATGACCAGCACCTTGCGCCCGGATCGGGGAGCCAGGCTTTGCGAGGCAAGATACACGCCACTGTACAGCGCTGTAGCCGCACCTCGTCCCATATCGTTCAGCCCGCGATCGATGCGGCCGGGATTATTGGTGAAGAAGATCACCTCGCGCACGTTGTCGGCAAACTCCATCAGATCCAGGTGGTCGACCGGGCGAAGCAGAGAGCGCACAAAATGTTTCGCCGCTTCCTGCTCTACGCCGAGGTCCTTATGCACGCTGCCGCTGGTGTCAATGGCCAGCACGATCTCCAACGGAAGCTCGGACTGCCGCTCGAATACGGCGATCTTCTGCGCATGATCATCTTCAGAGAGCAAAAAGTCGTCCCGCGTCAAGCCGGGAATGGGAGCCCCTTTGTCATCGGTAACATTGACGAAAACATTTACCAACCGGACATTGACGTTGATGGTGGGCGTCTGTGCCCAGCCGCACAGGGAAAAGGCGCAGCATATGGCCGCGCAAAGTGCTTTCACTTTTGCACCAGGTCGGAGGGAAAAGGTTCGCCGTCGGCCCAAACCGCCCCATCTTCAAAGTGCTCTTTCTTCCAGATCGGCACCGTCTTCTTAAGCATATCGATCAGCCAGCGGCAAGCTTCGAATGCCTGCGCCCGGTGAGCAGAAGACACGGCTATCAGAACGCTGGTTTCCCCCACTGCGAGCCGGCCCAGCCGATGCACCATGGCGACCTGCCTCACGCCGTGCACCGTGACCGCTTCCTCCGCCAGAGCCCTCATTTGACGCAGCGCCATTTCCTCATACGCCTCGTACACCAGGAAGAGCGTACGCCTCCCCCGGGTGTTGTTGCGCACGATGCCGTCAAACACCACCACGGCGCCGTCCTCCCCCCGTTTGACCTGGGCCGCCAGCGACGCGGAATCGACGGATTCATGGATCAGGGCGATCAAAGAGTTGCAACCGCCGGAGCTACAACCGCCGCTGACCGGAGGCAGCAGCGCAACTTCATCACCGTCGCACAACAGGCAACCTTTCACCGCGTAGCTCTGGTTCACAGCAATGGCCAACGTGGACCATAACTTTGCCGGTTGTGGTAACAGTTCGCGATAGTAATCGAGGACTGCATCGACGGTCGAGCCCGCGGGCAGATCGAGCGTCTGGCTCTCGCTCGACAACATCTCCTTCAGCACTCCAAAGAACAGGACCGTGACCCGCATGGGAAGAGAATATCCGAAGGCCATTTGACTTCAGGTTAGACGCGGTCACCTGCAAAATGGCGCTGCTTCAGACCAGGACCGGTATGTTGGCCACCCCAGCGGTACCAAAGACTCTGCGGTAACGCGCTATTTCGGATCGGACGCCTGTCGCCTTATTGAAATTATCTGAGAGTTTGACCGCTGGCCGACCGTCGGCTTCCGTCAGCTTGCAAATGAGGCTGGCGGGATGGAATCCGTTTCTGCCCTGGGGGTGGCAGCCACGGAAATCGTTGGTCAGCAGGGTGCCCCATCCGGCGCTGAAACGGATACGCCGGCCGGGAGTCCACTTGGCGGGGTCATTGAGGTCGGCTGCGCTCTGAAAATCCTTGGGCGCGAGCCCGGGTGTGATGGTTCCCATGAAATAGGCGTGCAGGCTAAGAATATCTTCCACATCCATGGCGTCTGACGCGATGATCAGCTTCTGTTTGGGGTCCCGGTCCCGCTTGCGCAGCCATTCAATGTACTCGTCACCAGCAACGTACGGATCCTTACTGTCGATACGCTGCCCGGTCCAATCCGCGGTCCATTCCGGAGCACCGGCAAGGAACTGTGTTGTCCCGTAAGTATCCGGCAACATGATACGAATCTCGCTGCTATAGGTGCTCTGCCAAAGCTCGAGAATGCGATATTGCGAACTCTTCAGCTCCACGTCGCTGGTGGCCATGGCAGCCAACGCCATAGGCAGTTCGTGGGCGTTCGTCCCCACCGCTTCCAGGTTGTGCTTGTAGGCCAGATAGGTATTGGAAGTGCCGGTGAAATGCTCCCCCAACGCCGTGTTCATGGCATTCACCACGTATTCCTGCCACAGGAAGCTGTGCCGCCGCCGGGTACCGAAGTCAGCCACGCGAAGGTCCGGAATTCCAACCAGCCGCCCAATCTTGCCCCACAGTTTCGCCTTGGCTTGGGCATAAAGGATGTCCAGTTCGAATTCACTCATACCCTTGAAGGCGGCACGCGATTTTAGCTCGTTAAGGATGGACAGGGCATAAATCTCCCACATCGTGGCTTCCGTCCAAAGCCCATCGAACTCCAGGTGAAACTCGCCGTCGCGGACGGTCAGACGGTAGCTGGAGAGGCGAAAACCATGGTCCAGCCACTCCAGGAAGTCCGGCTCGAAGATACCTCGCCGGCCAAAAAAGGTGTTGCCGGCCAGCCAGATCAACTCCGATTTCAAGAATCGCAGGCTGCGCACGTGCTCCAGCTGTTGCAGCACCTCTTCGCGAGCAATCGCGTCCGCCAGCCGCAGCGAGGACGATCGATTGCTCACAGAAAACGAAACCTGTGTGGTAGGGAAATGCTTCCAGATGAACTGCAGCATCAGAAGCTTGTAGAAATCCGTATCCAGCAAGGATCGCACCACCGGGTCCAGGTTCCAGTTATGGTTATGAGCCCGCTCCGCGAAATCAATGATCATCGATAGTTGCTCTAGGTAGCAGATGCCGGATGTGTCCTGGCGGCACTTTTTCGTCACATCCGAAGTTCGATTCTACTTGGGACACAAAAAAGGCCCGCTGGTTGGCGGGCCTTCCGGTGAGTTGGAGGTCTCAGACCTCGGCGTGTTCGATAATGTTTTCCCGCACTGCCTCGTCCTTCTTCTCTTCGCTGACCGACTTGGGCAGCGCAATCGCCAAAACATCTTCAATGCGGCTGGCGTAGTGGATACGCACGCCCTCGATCTGATCTGCCGTGAGGTCCTCCTCGACATTTTGCCGATTTTCCGCGGGCAGGATCACATCCTGCACCCCGGCGCGCTTGGCAGCCAGGAACTTCTCCTTGATGCCGCCCACCGGCAAAACATTGCCGCTAAGGGTGATCTCACCCGTCATCGCCGTCAACGGACGAACCGGAGTATCCGTCATAAGTGAAACCAGGGTGGTTGCCATAGTCACACCGGCCGACGGTCCATCCTTGGGGATCGCTCCAGCGGGAACGTGGATGTGGATGTCCAGGTCCTTGGTGAAGTCCTCCTCCAGTCCGAGCGAAGGCGCATTCGAACGGACCCAGGTCAGAGCCGCCTGCATCGATTCCTGCATCACCTCGCCGATCTGGCCGGTCATCTTGAAGCCGCCCTTGCCCTTCATCCGGTTGGCTTCGATAAAGAGCACGTCGCCGCCGGCAGGGGTCCACGCCAAACCAACCGCTACCCCGGCTCGCCGGGTGCGCTCGGCTAGTTCGGTATCGACCCGGACCTTGATGCCTCCCAGGAACTCCTGAATGATGGCCTTATCGACCAGCAGCGTTCCGGTCTTCCCTTCAGCGATGCGCCGCGCTTGTTTGCGGCAAACGGTGCCGATCAGCTGTTCCAGCTTGCGTACGCCTGCTTCGCGCGTGTAGTGACGCACAATGTAGCGAACGCCTTCCTCGGGAAACTCGATCTGCGGCTCGCCACCTTCTTTTTGCTCGATGCCGTTCTCCTTGATCTGCCGCGGGATCAGATAACGAAACGCAATATGCGTCTTCTCATCCTCGGTGTAGCCGGAGAGGTCGATAATCTCCATGCGGTCACGCAGCGGCTCCGGTATAGGATCCAGCATGTTCGCAGTGCAGATAAAGAGCACCTTGGACAAATCGAACGGAACGTCGAGGTAGTTGTCGCGGAACGTATTGTTCTGCTCCGGATCCAGAGTCTCGAGCAACGCCGATGCTGGATCGCCGCGGAAATCGCGTCCCAGCTTGTCAATTTCGTCCAGCATGAACACCGGATCGTTGGCATCGGCACGGCGCAACGCCTGCATGATCTGCCCCGGAAGAGCTCCGATGTAGGTCCGCCGGTGGCCGCGAATCTCGGCCTCGTCGTGCATACCGCCGAGCGAGATGCGCTGGAACTTACGGCCCAGGGCACGGGCGATGCTGCGGCCCAGCGAGGTCTTGCCCACGCCTGGAGGTCCGACGAAGCAAAGAATCGGTCCCTTCATATCCGGCTTCAGACGGCGCACGCTCAGGTAGTCGAGAATGCGATCTTTCACCCGCTTCAGGTCGTAGTGATCGAGATCGAGGATGTCCTTCGCCTTGGAAATGTCCACTTCTCCGCCGGTAGACTTGGCCCAGGGCAATATGGCCAGCCACTCTACATAATTACGGGTGAGCGAGTAGTCGGCCGCCATAGGAGACATCCGCGACAACCGGTTGAGCTCTTTCGTAGCCTCCTTCTTCACGTCCTCAGGCATCCCTGCAGCTTCTATCTTCTGCCGCAGCTCTTCGATGTCCTTTTGACCCTCGTCCAGCTCGCCAATTTCCTTTTGAATGGCTTTGAGCTGTTCCCGCAAGTAGTAATCGCGCTGTGATTGCTGGACCTGGTCCTGAACTTCGGTCTGAATCTTGTTGCGTAGCTGCTGTACCTCGGCTTCTTTGGCCAGGTGCTTATTGATGCGCTCCATACGGAGGATCACGTCGGGCGTTTCCAACAGTTCCTGCTTATCGGTGGTAGCCAGGAAGGGCAAAGAGGAAGCAATGAAATCGACCAGGCGCCCGGGATCTTCAATATTCAATGCGATGGTCTGCAGTTCGTCGGAAAGTGTAGGCGAGGTGGTGACGATCTGTTGAAATTGCGCGATAACGTTCCTCTGCAGCGCTTCCAACTCAGCGGTCTTGCCCGCGTCAATCTCCGGCAAATGGTCGACAGTCGCCATCATGAACGGCTCAAGTTGGGTAAATTCACCCAGTTTGACCCGCTCCGTGCCCTCGGTAAACACAAACAGGCTCTGGTTGGGCATTTTGACGACTTTGTGCACCGTCGCCAGGGTGCCAGTGGAATACAAGTCGCTGGGTTGCGGACTGTCCATCCGCTCGTCGCGCTGCGCCACCACCACAATGGTCTTCAGCTCACCCAGCGACTGAATTAGTTGAATCGAGCTCTCCCGGCCGACTGTAAGTGGCAGCACGGCATGGGGGAACAGCACCGTACTACGAACCGGCAGAATGGGCAGCACCCTGCCCTGGGCGCTGGTCTGCTCGCGCCGGCTGAGGTCGGTAGGATTGATAATGCTTAAGAAGTCGCTAGCCATGAGTATCCTTGTATCAGATTATTGAATATAAGATGCCGCAGGTCTGAAAAGGTCGCAGATCGCCAGCTTTTCTATACTTCATCGGCCTTGCCTCGCGATCTATCACAACTCGTTGATTTAATTGACTGCAAAATCCCTTTTAGGAAAGCGGCGGAGCCGCCGGGTAGTGGCCCAACTCCTTTACCCACTGGCACTGCCGGCGTAGCTGCTCCAGAGCTGCGCCAGTCGCCGCCGGGTCCGGCGCCTGGTAGTCGACGTAAAACACATACTGCCAGGGCTGGCCTTGTACCGGGCGGGACTCCACCTTGCACAGATTGGTGTTGTGGTCGGCGAATACCTGGAGCGCCGAGACCAGGGTTCCGGGGCGGTTTTCTACCGTAAAGGCAATACTGACTTTGTCCGGATCCGGGAGCGGCTGCACCTCGGAACTGCGGCGAATCAAGAAAAAGCGGGTGTAATTGGCCGGATTGTCTTCGATATCAGCGGCCAAAATCTCTCCCCCATAGGCCAGGGCCGCCTGCTCGCTGGCGATGGCGCCGGCGTCCCGGAGGCCCAAACTGACAATATGCTTCACACTGCCGGCGGTGTCGTAAAACGGCGTAGGCGTCATGCCCGGGTGCTGGTTAAAAAACCGGCGGCACTGGGCGAGCGCAACCGGATGCGATAGAACCTGGCGGATATCCTCGATCCGGGTGCCGGGAATGGCAATGAGATTGTGACGAATCCGCAGCAGGGATTCCCGCTCAATCCCTACATCGGACTGCAAGAGGAGGTCGAAGTGTTCGACGACAGAACCGGCCAGCGAATTTTCAATCGGGATGACTGCGGCGCACACCTGCTGGCTTTCAAGCAATTGGAAAACCTCCGCCGAAACGGCACAAGGGACCACGGTTGCCTGCGGCTCCATTTGTAATGCGGCCTGGTGGCTGAAAGAGCCGAGCTCTCCCTGGATAGCGATCCGCATATTGACTTAATTTTGATAATACGGCAACCCGGTTCGGTGGAAATGCACCAAAGTACAGCGTAGCAACACTTTAAGGTGAGGAGAAAGACAATGCTTTGGACTATTTTTCTGGTGCTGCTGGTACTTTGGTTGGTCGGCTTTATCGGGTTCCACGTAGTCGCGTGGTGGATCCACATACTATTGATCATTGCCCTGGTGGTTCTGGTGATCCAGTTGGTCGGCGGTAGACGAGCAATTTGAGACAGCCTCCTTTTTTCTGCACCGGCCAAGTGTGCTGGAAGGAATAAGGAGGCATCTTACCGTGTATGCCTGAGAGTTCGCAGGCGCAAGGAGACAGATCATGAATAAAGATCAAGTGACCGGCAAGGTGGAACAGGCAGCTGGACGGGTAAAACAGGGTGTGGGCGAGACCTTAGGCAACCAGAAGTTAGCCAACCAGGGGGTAGCTGACCAGGTGAAGGGCGCCGCCCGGGAAACCTGGGGGAACGTCAAGGACGCCGCCGGCGTGACGGCAGATCGCCATCAAAAAGAGGCGGAACACAAGGCAGACGAGGCCCGCGCCGAAATACGCGGCAAGGTCAATGAAATGCACGACAGCGTGAACGACCGGATCGACGCCCACAAAGCGAACGAACGTCAAAAAGCCGAAACGGCCTAGCTTTACTTGTCTTGAACGCACCCTCCTTACTGGAGGGTGCGTTTTTATTTGGGGAGCAGGAGAGCGGCGGCAACGAAAAAGAAGAACACCATGGAGATGATCCCATTCAAAGTAAAGAACGCGGCATTCATGCGCCGCAGGTCGGTGGGAGAGATGATGAGATGCTCATAAAGCAACAGCACGGCGACTGCGGCGACTCCCACCCAGGCGATGGCATGAAGCGCAAACAATTTCAAAAGCCAGCACAGTAGGGCCAGCATGACCAGGTGCATCCCGCGGGCAAACCAGAAAGCGGTTTGAATTCCCCAGGTTTCCGGGATGCTGTTCAGACCGGCTTCCCGGTCGTGAGCCATGTCCTGGCAGGCGTAAAGCACATCAAATCCTCCCACCCAAAACAGGACTGCTACCGTCAGTACGATGATGCGCGGATCCAGCGTACCGCGGACCGCGATCCACGCTGCCGCGGGGGCAATTCCAAGGGCCAGCCCAAGCACCAGATGAGACCAGCGGGTGAATCGCTTGGTATAGGAGTAGAGCAGCAGCACCGCCAGCGCCAGCGGAGAGAGCAACAGGGTTTCGCGGTTCAGCTGCGCCGCGGCCAGAATAAAGGCCAGCGACGCAATCACCGTAAACCCGGCGACAAAGCGGCGGCTAAGCATCCCAGCCGGAATGGCGCGTCCTACGGTGCGCGGATTGGCAGCGTCCAGACCAGCATCCGCCCAGCGATTGAATGCCATGGCTGCCGACCGCGCCGTGACCATGCAGACCACAATCCAAAAAACTTTGCTCCACGCCGGCCATCCGGAAGCGGCCAGCATAGCGCCCGAAAGCGCAAATGGAAGGGCAAACACCGAATGCTCCCATTTGATCATTTCGAGCGTGGTACCCACGTTGCGCAGCAAAGCCATGAGGTAAGTGTACCTAGGTAGCCAGGCGGGCCAAAGAACTGCGACAGGAAACAACAGCTCCCGTAGATAAAACCGAGTGGGTGGCCCAGGTCTCGCTTTTGAGACCTGGGTTTCTCCTAGCGAATGGGTACTACCCGGAACACCCACTCGCTTGTTGCTGACGATTAACTACTTTTCGTTCGATGGATTGGCGACTTGCAGATCGTTGGTCACCTTGAAAATGCCCGGAACACTGTTGGCTCGAATGCCCGCAGTATCCTTGTCTGACTGGCTGAGGACCACGCCATTCAGGGTTACGTTGCCGTTCACGACCGTAATGCGAATGGGCTGCGCCGGATCGATAGCGTACTTGTTGAGGCTGGGAAAGCCGTAAACGGCCCGATACACTGCGATCCGGGATTGATTGTCAAAGGGTGAGACAGGGTCAACCTGAATGTCATCCACTACGTCCTGTACTCCAGGGAAATGGCTGGCCAGGGACACCGCGGAGTCAGCGGCAACCGGTCCTAACGCATTTCCACTCAGGGTCACTACTCCATCCTGCACGTTCACACTGATGGCATTAAACGCATTGCCATAGCCCACGCGATCATATTGCAGCTTCCCTACGATCTTCTGTTGTAGCTCCGCGTCCGATACCTCGCCGGCCCCGGCCACCTTCAGCTTGTTGCGCACCGCAGCGACGTTCTTAACCCGGTGCGCCTTCTTATCAATTTCTTCCTTGGTCGCGAAGTCTTTGACCGTACCTTCCAGATCAACGACCCCATTGTTCACCGATATCTGTACATCCTTGAATTTCTTCAATTGGTTTTGCAGGTCAGCCTGGATGTTGTTATCGCTTGCGCTTTGTCCAGCGGCAAACGAAACTTGGGGAATAACTATCTGAGAACCCAAAACCAGAACAGCAGCCAGTGCCAAAGTTAGACCATTTGTTGCCATCTTCATTTCTTTCTCCTGTTTTTTCGCGGCTCGCGCGAAAGTCTATCTATATAGACTCAAAACCGGGCCCTGGGTTGCCCTCCCTGTTTACTATGCCTATTGGATGGCGTCAACGATAGCGTTTGTGAACTTTCAGCACCAGGCTGAAAACGCCCGCTTCGTCGCGCACCGCGAGCACGGAAACGCTCTGCGTAATATCCACCTGGGCCTGAATAAGCTGTTGTGCGGTGGCATTGACGTTGGTAGCGTACGTCACCTGTACGTTGCGGGAAAGATTCTGCGACACGGTGATCCGAGCGCTCGAGCTGCCAATGCTGCCCACATAGGTGGGATCGATCTTGACGCTGCCGCCGCCAAACAGCTTCTGTACCCTGCTGCCGACGGCAGCATTCAGAGCCCCTCCGAGCAGAGCATTGGTGGTCGAGTCGGCGCCGATGGACTGCTCCTGCTGTGAATACAACGCTTGCTCTTCCTGGGTGCGGCCCAGTGCCAGCAAGGAGATCACATCCGCCTGCGGTAAAGGCGGCTCGGAACGAAAGGTCGGCGTGAGCTGGCTGAGGTTGCCGTGTAGCCCGATGGTCACGTCGTATTCCTCTACTCGGGTAGTGGCATCGATGTCGATGATGGGCTGGATCATGACCGGATTGGTGAAGAAGATTTCCCCGTGCTGCAAGCGGTAGGTGGTGCCGGCGAAATTAGCGGTTCCATCGGTGATGTTGATTTTGCCCAAAATAGCCGGCTGAGCCACCGTTCCGCGGATACGCAAATCGACACTGCCGGCCAACTGCGCATAGGAATTCTGAAAGTCCAGTTGCGGCGCCGAAAAGATGTGCACATCCAGCCGCACGTGGCTGGAGGGAGCGCTCGGATCTGGCGGTACCTGAGCCGAGGGACCCGAGGCAAAACTGGCGAAGTCCACGTTTGGGCCGATGATGAAGCGCGTGATCTGAACATTCCCGCTCAACAGCATGTTGTTCTGTGAGCCCTGCAGATGCAGAGTGGTGTCCGTCGTCGCGCTGATGCCTCGGAAGCGAACCCGGATATCTTTCCCGGTAGCCGTGAAGTCGCCGAAGATTCCCTGCTGGTAGGTTATAAAACCCCCTAGCTTAAGCTGGCCGCCACCGGTTGTACCCACCAGGTCCTGCACTTGCAAACGGTTCTGGTCGAACACTAAATTTCCATTCAATTTGCTGATGCCATTGGGCAAGTCATTGAGCGCCAGAGCCACGTTGGTGAGGTGCATCCGGCCCGAGAACAACGGCTGGGTGATCGTACCGCTGGCATTGACGTTGAAATCCAGGTGTCCGGAAGAAGTAATGTCCGGATCGAACGTTTGCGCCAGCTTCACATTGATCGAGCCCTGGCCGGTCACCGCCAGCACCTGGGTGCCCTGCAAGTCTGCGGCGCCCGAGACCTCCATATTCGTATCCGGGCCGGTAATGTGGGCCTGAGTCAGATTGAGCACACCGTTATGCAACGATGCGCGGATCGGTCCTGCACTCTGGAGCACAATGCCTTGCAGATTGACGGTGAATTGGTTGATCTCCGCATCCCCGCTGAACTGCTTCGGCTGCCGCAACGGGCCGGCCACCTTGATCGTGCCCCCAATCGACGAATTGCCGCTGACACTCTGCACATGAAATGCCCGCAGAAACGGCGCGATGTTGAGGTTGGTCAGCAAGATGTTGGCCTGGGTATCGAAATTGTCGTGCAGAGCTGTCTCGCCCTTCACCTGGAGCTGCGCTGTCGCCAGGCTGCTTTGCGCAGTGAAGTAGGCCGTGTTTCCCTGGGTGTGGGCGATCACTTCCAACGACCCTGCTGGTTGACCGCCCAGGACCAGGCTACGCAGGTGGACGCCGGCCAGAATCGAAGGAGAATCCAAGGTACCGGAAGCGTGGGCGTCAAACTTCAACCCACCGGCCACGGACAGCCGCGGATCTTTCGCATGGGGGAAATGGGCCAGCTCAAAGTTGGTTCCATCCAGATTGGCCAGGAAGGTTCGTGTCTTCAGGTGGTAGGTTCCGTTGCCCTCGACTGTCCCGCCATCCTGCAGCAGGGTGAGCTTGGTAAGGTTCACGTCCTGTCCTGCCAAGGTCACCGCTGCGATCAGGCTGTGATAATGCTGGCCCGCAATGGCTCCGCCCGCCACGTCAAGATTCGCCCCTCCGTTCAGGTCGCCCAGCATTCCTCCTGCATGAGCCTGCAGGTTGAGTGTGCCGGTGACCGGAACATCATGCCCAACGAGTGCCCACAGGTCGGTGAGGGAAGCGTTTTGCATCTGGGCCGCGGCGTTGATCGTCGCCTGATCGTCGAAGGCGACTCGCCGCCGGTTGATGCGATGGGCCGCCAATTGACCCGACCCGTGAATGACCGTATTGCCCCTGGAAAGGGTTGCGTGATCGACGGAGATCAAACTCGAAGAGTAGCTGGCCACGGTGTCGAGCTGGTCCCATGAAACGTACATAGGAGCGGATGACGGCTTGCCCGCTGGGGCCGGAAGTGCGAAGAAGGTGGAGAACCGGCTAGCGGTGAAATGGCCCTGGAACGCAGGATCGACCAGCGAGCCGGTCCCGGTTCCGTCGAAGGTGGCATCTCCGTGAAGATAGACAGGAAGTCCGGAAATGCCTTTTTTGCCCGCAACCCCCAGATCCAGCACTTTCAGTACGTCATCAAACTCACCCAGGTTGTGGTTGACCAGATGAATCGTGAGATTGGAAGGCTCGGTCAGTGGATACACTCCGAGCAAACCGGAAACCTGGAGAGTGGTCGCGGGGCTATGTGCCTCCAGGCGATTGATCTGAACCCTGCCCCCGCGCTGGAAGTACTTGGCGTCGACCGCTCCGCTGAGCGAAAGCCTGCCGGGAGTGGGGGTATCAGGAACACTCATGCCGAGCACGGCCGCGACCGTAAGGTCATCCGGCCCTCCGGTCCAATCCACATTGACAATTCCTTCCCCGGCTGTGTCAAAGCCTAAGTCCCGATAATGAATGGGAACCACGCTGTCGAGCACGGTGGTCAGGCGGACGCCGCGCACCCGGGCGCGAACGCTCATCACCTGTGCTCCTGCCGCTTTCGCCGGACCAAACGGCGCGCTCCAGTGCAGATAACGAAAAGCCGCCTGCACCATCCCGCCCTGCCGCGGGCGACCGACCACATCGGGGAGTGCAATCTCGTCCGGGGTGATATGCAGCCGGGTGGTCGCATTGACTCCATCAATCCAGAAATATTCAATGGCATAGCTGGCATTCACTACGTTCGCTTTGCCATCCAATGCATATTGATCGGCTCCACTTCCCTGGCCGGTCACAGCCAGGTCGACGCTCCCCCGCCGGAAGCCGTCCACCAGGCCCATCGCTGTTAGTTCTGCCAGCTCGACGGTGCCATTCACCGTCCCTTGCCACTGAGGATGGGCGTAGTGAGCCAGGTTTCCGGAAACCTGGAGACGAGTTTTTTCGGTGCTAAAGTGCAGCGTCTTGAGCTCCACCGCATCGCTGGACAGGTCAACACTCAAATCCAGTTTGCTATGCACTGCCGCGGCTTTCGCTTGCTGCACCGTGATGTCGGAGCAAGCGATTTCGCCCAGATAGTGACCGCTGGCGGGCGCGTAGGTGATCACCACACCCAGATCGTTCGCAGCCAGTTGAAACGGAACGGAACGCTGGTTAACCAGCGCCATTCCGTCGTGAACTTCTGCCCGCCGGGCTTGCAGTTCGAAGATCTTCGCGATCGTCTGCCCGCTGCTGTTTTGTTTGGCCCTGGGGATGGGCTGGTTGGTGCTCCCGTCGGGATAGATGATGAGATGGATTGCCGGGCGGTCTATCTCCAGAAAGTCGAGACCCAGTTTGGCGTTCACCAACGAGAGGATCTTTGCCCGGGCATAGAGCCGGTCCACGTGGGCATAGGGCAACTCACCCCGGCCTTCCAAGCCGTGGATGGTCAGCCCGTCCACTCCCACCGCCAGATGGCGCAGGTTCCAGGTTAACGTTTTTATCTCCACCCGGCCCCCGGTAGCATCCTCGAGGACAGTAATCACCCGCTGCCTGACGTTGTTGGCAAAATGCGGCGTCGAAGCATAGAAAAGCAATCCGCCAACGACCAGCAGCAGCAGCAGCGCCAGGACACCACCCATCCTCCAAGTCCAACCCCAGGCGCTCATGTTTGTCCTCCTGAATCGGAGTCATCGCCTGAACCGGTGGTGCCCACCTGCCCATAGGCGGGATCCAGAATGCTAACGCTGCCCTCGCTCTTCAGACTTTGCAACCACTCCAGAAGCAGTGAGCTGACCCGCTGTTGCAGCAGGATTTCCTCGATTCGGCTGGAGATGGTTTGGAGCGCAGGCGGCGTCTCTCCGTGGAGTTGGGGGATGAGGACCTTGTGGTAGTAGTCTGCAATTTCGGCTGGGGTGATGCGCACGCCGGAGCCAAAGCGCGATTGGATAAATGACAGGGTCATCATGCGCTGTTTCCAGTGCGCCTCCACCTCCTTTTCCGTCAGGCCTTTGGCTTTGAGAAAGGCTTGCCAGCCGGGGTCGGTTTCGCAGTGGTACTGCGCGCATTCGGGGACCAGTTGCCGCAGTTCTTTGATCCGTTGTTGAACCTCCTCAGGCGAGGGCTGGGTAAGCTCCTCCGCTGTCCGCATCTGTTGCAGGATGAGAGCGCGATCGATAAGACGCTGCAGCGCCTTTTTTGGCGTGTTGCGCCCAGGATCGCTAAAAGGTTGCAACACGGCTAAGCGCATGTCTTCCTGAACATCGCTGTCGAGGATGATGCTGCCATTGATGACCGCGACCACATGATCGAGCACCACGGGTTCCTGTGCCGGTGCAAGACGAGCCGCCATCGCTAAGAAGAGCCAAACCGAAAGCAGAAAAGACAGACCTTTGATCGGGCTTCGCCCGGTCGTTTTCGGCCCACGTACGCCTTGGCGAACATGGGGCACCCGTGCAGAGTTGGCGTGAGGGAGGGAGTGGACTACCAGGACACTTCTTTTCGAGTTGGTGTGAGGGAGGGAGTGGACTACCAGGACACTTCTTTTCGAGTTGGTGTGAGAGAGGGAGTGGATTACCAGGACACTTCTTTTCGAGTTGGTGTGAGGGAGGGAGTGGATTACCAGGACACTTCTTTTCGAGTTGGCGTGAGTGAAAATGTGGGTTCCCAGGACACTTCCTTTCAGTCCCGGTGGGTCGGCAAATGTCCCGAGAATCGTCATCAGAAACTCTGCCCAATGCTGAAGAAGAAGTTAAAGTGACCGGCCTGACCGACGTGCGGGTTGGGAGCCGTAGCCGCCGTCGTGTAGTCGTAAATGACGGGATAGATGGGCGGATTCAGGTTGTAGCTGAAGTCTCCTCGTAGCGGCCCAATGGGCGTGTGATAACGCAGCCCCAGCCCCATCGCATGGGAGAAGTCGTTGAAGTCGCAGGTGTCAGACGTGTTGTAGGTGGTATACGGCAGGGAAACATTGCGGCAAGTATAGCTGTGAGGCTGCTTGGTGCGCAGAGCACTGGGCCAGATATCGGAAGACTTCTGAAACGCGTTGCCCATGTCGTGGAACAGGACAAAACTGAGGTCAGTGCCAACATAACGCAAGCTGGGCGGCGGGGGGCGAAGCTCGAGCGTATTGACGAACACCCCGGCCCCGCCCACCGGATAACCAGTCTGCGGGTCGCGCGGCCCGGCGGAATTGATGGGAAAGCCGCGATGGGAAGTAGCGCCGCCGGCATACAACCGCTCCGGGAGGGGAATCAATTGCTCATCCTCATCTCCGAAAGAGCGCTCCTGTCCGTAGCGAGTCTGCCGCGCAAACACCCAGTGTTCCCGGCCAAAGTCGTAGTAGCTGGAATTGCTCATGTCGAGGCGGCTGAAGTTGGCCTGGGAGCCGAATTTTCCATCTGCGAGAAAGACTTCGCCAGTGTTAAAGGTGCCGTGATGCGCATCCAGCGCCACATCGCGCGTGTCACGGATATAGGTAAAGCCAGGGCCCCCTACCCGGACCGGTTGCGCCAGCAGCGGTATTTCCGACAGGCTGACTTGCAGCGTGTTGGAATTTACCGAAACCCGACGGTAAGCGAACGAGTAAATCAAAGTAGTCGGCTTGGTGATGCGGTCGGATAGCCGCAGGTTGGCGGAAAGGATGGCTGCCCGGTAGGTGGTAATGATGGCACTGTTGTTGTATCCGCCGGAAAGAGTCAGGTTGAGTTGTGGCTTGCTGCGGAAGTGCGGATCCTGGTAGCTGAGCAAGGCCACCTGCTCCAGCGATCCATAGTTGGTGCGCAGGGTAATTGACTGATCGGTACCGCGCAGATTGGTTCGGCTTACATTAAACAGCACGCGCTCGCTGGCTCCGGTAATGCCGTTGGGATTGCACTTGTAGCTATTGGCGATTCCCAGCAGGTTCTGTTGCTCCGGGGAGAGACAGCCCTGCGAAGGCGCGCCGGTCTGCACTTCGAAGCCGAAGCCGTAGCTGATATCCCACCGTTTGGCTTCGGTCAGATTCAACAGCACGTTCTTGTAAGTTTGCTCGCCAGTGGGATTTTGAATCGCCGTATTCACTTCGTTGAACAGGGCCAGGTCATAGAGCTTACGCTGCATCTGCAGCAACGCGGTCTCATTCAGCGGGTCCCCCGGTTGCAGCGTGACTCGCTGCTGCACTACCGATGGTTTTGTTCGCTCCACACCGGAGATGAGGACCTTGCGCACGAAAAACTCCTTACCGGCCACAATTTTCATGGTGAAGTCAATCTCGTCCGGGTGATCGGGGTCGTTCTGTTGGAACAGGCTCACCTGGGCAGTGTCATAGCCTTTGCTCAAATAGTAGGTCTGGATCAGATTTCGATCCTCGTTCACATTCACTGCGGAGTAAGGTTGGCCCACCCGGGCATTCAGCAACGGGCGAAAGTCATTCCATTGCTCCGGGCTCGCTCCCTCGATGTTGTACTTACCGATGCGACGCTGGGTTCCCTCGTCGATCAAATACTCAATTTTGAAGTGGGAGATCTTTTGCGCTTTCCCTGCACCGGTATCGGTGTCGTTAAATTTGGGCGTGATGGTGACGGCACTGAAGCCGTTACTAAAATAAAGCGCCTTGATGCTGGCAACGTCCTGAGCCACGAGTTGCTGGCTGAACGCGCCGTAGCGATCCAGGAAACTGTTCGGCCGCACGCTGAGGCGCTCGGTAATCAGCGGGGTGCTGAAATACTTATTGCCGGTGATCGTGACCGAGTCCACCACGTGCCGCTTACCCAGGTCGACGGTGTAGAGCGCTGTCACATGCTGAGCATCGGTGTGCACCGGCGCGTGCGAGACCTTTACATCGAAGTAGCCGTGGCTCTCGTAGTAGTTGCGCAGGTTCTGCGCGCCTTCGTTCAGGAGGTCCTGGTCAATCGTACCCTCCTCATAGACTGGTACGAGCTTTTCGAGCGTGCCGCGGCCGATCTTTGCTCCCTCCACCCGGACCTGGACGATGGGCCCCTGGTGAGCAAGAAAGGTATAGTTCAGCCGGTTGGCGGGAGGGACGTACTCTTTCGAGGTCAGACTAACGGTGGCTGCCAGCCGCTCCCGCTTGTTGTAATGCTTGCGCAGGCTGGACAGCGCGCGGCTGACGGTGTTGCGATTCACTTTTGCATTGCGCTTGAGTTTCGCCTGTTTGCGGAACTGGGCTTCAGTCAACCCGCTGTCCCCGGTTAATTCGACGTCGCCGATTCGCGCCTGCGAGCCAGTGGTGGTGTAGAACCTTAGATCGACCAGGGAGTTTTCGCGGTCGATGACCCGGGTTTGGTTCGTCTCGCCGCGGTAGAAGCCATTATTCTGGAGCGCGGCGCTGATTTCCGGCTCCGCCGCGGCGACCTTGCTCTCAGAGTAGGCCGTTCCCGCCTGTAGCTGGGTGGCGCTGTCCAGCACCGCATCGAGACGGTCATCTTTCACTCCTTCCACGTTGACTCGTCCCAGAAACAGCCGCGGAACCCCGGAAAAGTTGATGGAGACCTCATTGCCGGCACGTACCCCGATCACCTCGATCGTCTGGTAGAGGCCGGTGGCATACAGGCTGCGCAGGCTCTCGCGAACCTGGTCCGGATCCAAAGGGGTGCCCGCCTGCTGCGCCAGCTGGCTGGGCAGCGGCTTCAGCAGTTCTTCGTGGACCCCCTGGAAGCTGATACGCACCACCCGAAGCCCGGCCCAGTCGAGAAGAAAATTCTGCCCCAACGTCTGATTGGCGTCGGGATCCGGGGCTGGGTTCACCCCGCGGGCCGCTGCCGGCGCTGCCTGGGCGCCCGCGATTGGGGAAGAAGCCATGCTTAGCACAAGCAGACCGTAGAGCGCGACGCGCGCCGATGGAAACAGTGGTGTCACCGAATCTCTATACTAAGACGTGATCCGCAATCAGGATGTTACGGGAGCGCGCAGTGGAAGCGATTGACCAGCGTTACTCGCGCCAGGTGCTGTATCCCGGCATCGGGGAGCGGGGGCAGATTCGCTTGGCCCGAGCCCATGTAGCCGTGGTGGGCTGCGGAGCTACGGGAGCCGCCGCGGCTGCGCTGCTGGCGCGCGCCGGGGTGGGCACTCTGACCCTGATCGACCGCGATTTTGTGGAGGAGAGCAATCTGCAGCGGCAGATCCTGTTTGACGAAGCCGACGCTCGCCAAGCCCTGCCCAAGGCCGAAGCCGCGCGGCGCAAGATCGCCCAGTTCAACAGCCACACTGCTGTACAGGCCCACGTGGCCGACCTGGTGCCCTCGAACATTCACACTTTGCTCCACGGGGCCGCCATTCTGCTCGACGCGACGGACAATTTCGAAACTCGCTACCTGCTCAATGATTACTCGGTCGAGCAAGGTCGTCCCTGGATTTACGCGGCCGCTGTCGGAGCCTACGCCAGCACCATGAATATCCTGCCCGGGGAGACGGCTTGTCTGGCATGTCTTTTCCCACGTCCCCCGGCGGGAATGGTCGAAACCTGTGACACCTCCGGGATCCTGAACACCGCGGTCAATTTCGCGGCGTCGGTCGAAGTCACCGAGGCGTTGAAGTTTCTGGTAGGGGCGCAGGACAAGATGCGGCGCACGCTGCTGGGCCGTGATTTGTGGACCAACGAGCAGGCTGAGATTAACGCTGCTAAGCCCAGGCCGCAGTGCGCGGTATGCCAGCAGCGGGATTTTGCCTTTCTACGGGGAGAGGACCGTCCGCAGATCACCCTGTGCGGCCGGAATTCCGTGCAAATCCATGAGCACCATCGGCCGATTGACTTTGCCGAGATGCGGCGCCGCCTGGAACCCCATGGAAAGGTAAATTTCAACCAGCTTCTGTTGCGTTTCGAGCGCGGAGATTATACCGTCACCGTCTTTGCCGACGGCCGCGCGCTGGTGCAGGGCACCACGGACGTCTCCACCGCCCGCAGCCTGTATGCGCGTTTTATCGGCAGCTGACTCAATAGGTTGCCCAGCCAAGCAACTTCAACCCCACATTTTGCTTCCCAAGAGCTAGTCTCCGTCAAGTGAGTGATTTCCATGCTGAAAGCCAACATCCGCCGGCAGACCAGTAATAGCGGTGGAACTTTTCTCCTAGAGGTACCAATGTCAATACCCAGTAAGGACTTGGCGACGACGCCCGGACCAACGGCGCCGGCCAAGGCGCCCCATCAGCACTTGCGCCGCAATCCACCGATTGCGGGGGAAGCCGAGGCCATCCAGAAAGCCCAGGCAGGCGACGGGCCATCCTTTGAAATGCTCTACGCCCTGCACAAGCGGAGGGTATACTCTCTCTGCCTGCGCATGCTGGGCAACGTGGCTGAGGCGGAAGACCTGACCCAGGAAGCGTTTCTTCAGCTATATCGCAAGATTGGCACCTTCCGCGGAGACTCGGCATTTTCCACTTGGCTGCACCGGCTGGCGGTGAATGTGGTGCTCATGCATCTGCGTAAGAAGGGCCTGCCTCAGGTCTCTCTGGAAGAGGCCCTGGAACCGTCCCAGGAGGATGGTCCACGCAAGGATATTGGCGCCCGCGACCTGACGCTTTCCGGCTCCGTGGATCGGGTCACTCTGGAGCGAGCCATTGAAAATTTGCCCCCGGGTTATCGGCTGGTATTCGTTTTGCACGATGTTGAGGGATACGAACACAATGAGATTGCCGGCATGCTGGAGTGCTCGATTGGCAATAGCAAATCACAGTTGCACAAGGCGCGTATGAAGCTGCGCGACCTGTTGAAGTCGGGCCAAAGGAAAGAGGCAGTTTTATGAACAATGTCCGGAAAGCAGCCAACGGAACCACCGTCGATTGCGCGGTTTTTCAGGACCAGCTTCCGAGCTTGTTTGAGTCCTGTGAAGATCTGGGCACGCAACCGCATCTGCAGACCTGCGAGAATTGCAGCGCGTTGGTGCGTGATCTGGAATACATTGCACAACAAGCCAAGCTGCTGCTTCCCATCCACGATCCCAGCCCTCAAGTCTGGGAAAACATTCAAACCGCACTTAAAAAAGAGCCTAGCGCCAAGTAGCTGCTGCCCCTCACTCAACTCTCCCTAGTCGAGTGGGTGGTGGGTGGCCCAGGTCTCGCTTTTGAGACCGGGGTTTTCCGGTATACCACGGCTTTACAGGCTGCGGAAAAACTCGGGGCCGGGCAGGTACCGCAGGGGCTAAAGCCCGGTATTTTCTCAATCCTTTACGGCCCGACTAAAGTCGTGCCCTGATACAAAGCCCAGGTCTCATGCAGACGCTAGAGCCACGTTCTGTGGAGAAGATTACTTACGCCAGGGCTAAAGAGCCTGGGTCGGAACTCGATTTTGTCTCATAGGACAGCTTTACGGGCTGCGGAAAAGCCCTGTTTTGTATCAGGGCACGACTTCAGTCGAGCCATAAACGATTGAGAAAATACCGGGCTTTAGCCCCTGCGGTACCTGCCCGGCCCCGAGTTTTTCTGCAGCCTGTAAAGCTCCGCGGATACCGAGAAACCCAGGTCTCAAAAGCGAGACCTGGGCCACCCACCACCCAGCCGACTGGATCCTTGGGTCTGGGGGCTTATAATCCGCAGATGCAACGGGTTTCCCGGCTCATCCTGACTGGTTTCATGGGCGCCGGAAAATCCACTGTGGGCCCCATCCTGGCCCGGGAACTGGGTTGGAAGTTCGTCGACCTGGACGACGTAATTGAAGCGTCGAGCCAGCGTACGGTGGCGGAAATCTTTCGTGACTATGGCGAGGTGGATTTCCGCCGGCGTGAGCGCCATGCCGTCCTTAATTTAATTGGACAGGAAGAAATTGTGTTGGCGCTGGGCGGTGGCACGGTAGAAGACGAATCCACCCGGTCCCTGCTCATCCGGTCCCCCGGGAACTGCGTCGTTTTCCTGCACGCTGAACTGCCCGAGCTCCTGGCACGATGCACGGTGGAGGGGAAAACGCGGCCTTTGCTCGCTGCGCCCGAGTCACTCGAACACCGGCATAACCGGCGCCTGCCACACTACCGCGCCGCCCACATCACGGTAACCACCACCGGCCTTGCGCCCGAGGAAGTAGCCGAGTGTGTGCTGACCGAAGTAAGGAAGAGGGTAAGCGAAGCATGACAATTTCCCAACCGCCCGTGGAAGCCGTCGTGGTACAAACCCAGACGGTGCGAACCCGCTCCGTGCGCGGCTATATCCTGTTCGCGTTTGCCGTTGCTTTGGTGTTGACGGTCGCTTACCTGATGCGCGAAATCCTTCTGCTGCTCTATGTGAGCGCTCTGTTCGCTGTGGTCCTTACCCCGGTGATCCGCGGCATTATGCGCATCCACATTGGCCGCTGGCATCCCGGGCGCGGGCTATCAATCTTTTTCCTGTTGCTGAGCCTGGCCGGCGCGGCCACCCTGTTTTTTGCCTTTGCCGTGCCTCCGGTGGTTCGCGATTTGCAATCGCTGCTTACCGAGCTGCCTACCCGTGGACCTCAGCTCCTTGCTCAGATACATAGGGTTCCGTTTATTTCTCACATCGATCTTTCAGGTTTGACCTCGAAAATACAGGGATTTGCCTCCAACTTCGCGGAATACCTGTTTCTTTCGATCAGCGGCGCGGCAAGCAAATTGGCCGATGTCGGGGCGATTATTTTTCTCACTGTCTACTTCATGCTCGAAGGCGACGAGGCGTATCACTGGGCGCTCTCCTTCGTTCCTCAGCCCGCCCGCGCCCGCCTGAACGCGACCCTGTTGCGGGCCGACGCGCGCATGGGCAAGTGGCTGCTGGGACAAGGCGGCCTCATGCTCATCCTGGGACTTTGCAGCCTGATTGTTTTCGTCCTGCTCAAGGTCCGCTATGCGTATGCGTTGGCAGTGCTGATGGGTGCGCTCAATATCATTCCCATCGTTGGCGCCATGGTCTCGATGACCCTGGTGCTGGTGGCCGCAGCCATCGATTCCTGGGAAAAAGTGGTCGGGGTGGTGATTTTTTATGCTATTTACGCGCAGGTCGAAACCTCTTTCCTCACGCCGCGCATCATGAAAAGCAGCGTGGATTTGGCCCCGCTGGGGGTTCTGGTTGCGCTGCTGATGGGTTCGAAGCTGGCGGGTGTGATCGGGGCCATGATCGCGGTGCCCACGGCGGTGCTGGTCGCGGTCCTGATTCAGGAATACCTGATGCAACCCGACGCCAAAGAAAACGGCATCTTGCCAGTCGCTAACGTTGCGCCATAAGAATGGCCTCCTGCGTCGATCCCAGCAAACGCGGGACCCGAGGGCGCGGTGCTTGCTTGCTATCATGAAGGAAGTAGCGTTGATGAAAGATTTCCAGCCGCAACCCAGTATCGTGCCCCAGATCATAACCAGGACCGTGCTCCCATGACTGCCCACGCTGTCGACCCCGCTACGGCCAACGACCTGGTCATGACCGAGCGAGTCTTGGCTCAGCCCAAGTTGCAGCATTCCCGTATCGCGGATTTTCAGGAGCTTTTCAAGGTTCGGGTGACCTCGATGGTCGTCCTGACCGCCTGGGCCGGGTTCTACCTGGGGTCCATGAGATCGGGCATTACCAGCATTCACTGGGGGCTGGTTGAGTCGTTGTTGGGGATTACGCTGATTTCCTGCGGGGCCAGCGTGCTGAATCAAGTCATCGAGCGCAAGACCGACGCCAAAATGGTGCGGACGGCGCAACGGCCTCTGGCTGCCGGCCGATTCAGTCTGGCCGCCGGCATGGCCCTGGGCCTGGCTTGCTTTGCTGCCGGCGCCCTGGTGCTGGCGTGGTTCACCAACCCGGTGACCGTCCTGTTGACGCTGCTTACGGGTTTCATCTACGTTGCCGTCTATACCCCGCTCAAGCGTTACACCACCCTGGCTACCTTTATAGGCGCCTTTCCTGGCGCCATGCCTCCGCTGCTGGGCTGGACCGCAGCCCGCGGAGTGATCGAATGGCCGGCCGTGGCCCTGTTCGCCATTTTGTTCGTATGGCAGTTTCCCCATTTCATGGCCATCGCCTGGCTCTACCGCGAAGATTACGCCAAGGCAGGGATCCGCATGCTGCCGGTGGTGCAGCCGGATGGCTGGTCCACGGCATGCGAGGCGCTGATCTACGCGGTGCTCATGATTCCCGTCAGCGTGGTGCCGTTTTATCTGCACCTGACCGGCCGCATCTACCTGGTCGCCGCAGTGGTGCTGGGGCTGGGCTACCTGGCGTATACCATTCGCTTTGCCCGCATTACCCGGGCGCTCACCGTGACCGAGTCGCGCCGCTACGCGCGTGAATTGCTGCGGGCCAGCGTGATCCACCTGCCGCTGCTGCTCACGGTGATGATGCTGAACGCAAGCGGGAGGAGATAAGCCATTGGCGACCCTGAGCGAACATCCTGGGGCGAAGGTCGGGGCTGGCGGCGCCCCGGAACCGATGCCCATCGAGCTCGACCGCCTGTCGCATCACTATGGCGACCGGCTGGCACTCGACAACCTGAGCTTCACCGTGCAGCCGGCGGAGATTTTTGGCTTGCTGGGCCCGAATGGGAGCGGCAAGACCACCCTGTTCCGCATTCTTTCGACGCTCATGGTGCCGAGGGGAGGAAGCGCCCGCATCGAAGGCTTTGATGTTGCCCGGGAACCGAACCGGGCGCGGCAGCAGACCGGCATTGTGTTTCAGGCCAGAAGCCTGGACCTTAAATTGACCGTACTCGAGAACCTGAAGCACCAGGGGCACCTGTACGGACTGCGCGGCGAGACTCTCAAAAAACGCAGCGCCGAGGTGCTGCGCCGGGTGGGCCTGAGCGACCGGGCCAAGGATTATGTGGAAACCCTCTCCGGCGGGATGCAGCGGCGGGTGGAGCTGGCCAAGGGCCTCATTCATTCGCCGGCGGTGCTGCTGCTGGACGAGCCATCGACCGGGCTCGACCCCGGCGCGCGCAGGGACATGTGGCAGTACCTGCAAACCTTGCGTGACCAGGAAGGGGTCTCGATCCTGGTGACCACGCACCTGATGGAAGAAGCGGAACATTGCGACCGGCTGGCGATTCTCAACCAGGGAAAGCTGGTCGCGCTGGGTTCCCCGGCGCAGTTGAAGTCGGCCATCGGAGGAGACGTAGTGCTGTTTGAAACCGCCAGCCCGGAGGCGGCCCGCTCGCTGGTGGAACGTATGGGTGACCGTTTCGGAGTACAGCCGAGCGTGTTAGGCAGCACCGTCCGGCTAGAGCGCCCGGAAGGGCATCGCCTGGTGACCGCTGTGGTGGAAGCGTTTCCGGGTGAAATCGACGGTATCTCGGTGGCTCGTCCCTCGCTCGAGGATGTGTTTATTCAACGTACTGGCCATCGCTTCTGGGCGGATGCCCGGGAGAAGGAGTCACCATGGCGACCATAGCCGCCACCGCGCCAAGCAGGGTGAGAACGGCTTCCCCTGGCATCTGGCTGCCGGCCTACAGCCTGTGGCTGCGGGAGATTGTCCGCTTCTATCGCCAGAAGGCCCGGGTGGCGGGCGTGATTGCCTCTCCGCTGATTTTCTGGGTGGTGCTGGGCGCGGGCTTCGCGCACAGCTTTAATGCCGGCTCCGGAACCTCGGCGCACTACCTGGGATACTTCTTTCCTGGAACCGTAGCCATGATTGTTCTCTTTACCGCGATCTTCAGCATGATGTCGCTGATCCAGGACCGGAATGAGGGCTTTCTGCTCTCGGTGCTGGCGGCGCCGGTCAGCCGGTCGTCTGTGGTTCTGGGCAAGGTGCTCGGCGGAGCCACGCTGGCCGCCATCCAGGGGATCATTTTCCTGGTGTTTGCGCCGCTGGTCGGAGTGCACCTGACCCTGGCTGCCATTGGCTTGAGCATCCTGGCGGTCATCATGATCAGCTTCGAGTTGACCGCGCTGGGCTTTGCCATTGCCTGGCCGATGGATTCAACCCAGGCCTTTCACGCCATTGTGAACATGCTGCTGATCCCGCTGTGGCTGCTCTCGGGCGCCTTGTTTCCGCTCAGCGGGGCCGCCGGTTGGATGCGCTTCTGCATGATGCTGAACCCCTTGACCTATGGAGTGGAAGCCCTGCGGGGGGCGTTGTTTCCCGACGCGCCCACGCAGTTTTCCCTCCCGGTAAACCTGGCGGTGACGGCAGCCTTTTGCGGGCTGACTTTTGCCGCGGCCTGGGCGATCGTGAACCGGCGCACCCACAAGCCTTCAGCTTAGGAGTCTGACCATGTTAGTAGCGGAAACCAACCAGCGCCCTTCCGTGGCTCTGCCGGTGGCTTTGATCGTAGCCGTGAGCGCGGCCGCGGTTTGCTTTTTGCTTTGGCTGCTTTACCTGCACCATCCGCTGGACGCAACGGCCGAGCACTTCCGCTTTCTGCCTGCACTCAACGCGGTGCTTAACGGGCTGTGCACGGTGGCGTTGCTGATCGGCTTTTACTTTATCCGCCGGCGCAATATTGCTGCTCATCGGGTGTCGATGATGACCGCGTTTGTCTTTTCGTCCTTGTTCCTGGCCAGCTACATCACTAACCATGCGCTGCATGGGGAAACGCACTTTCCCGGCTTCGGCACAGTGCGGACGGTTTATCTCTCGATTCTTATCAGCCACGTCGGGCTGTCGGTGGTAGCACTGCCCATGGTGCTGACAACGTTCTTCTTTTCTTTGAGCGGGCGCATCCGGCAGCATCGCAAGATCGCGCGCTTTACGCTACCTATCTGGCTTTACGTGTCGGTGACCGGGGTGGTGGTGTATGCCATGCTGGCAGCCTGGCGTTGAACGCGGACGACGGCACGGCACAACTGCTACGCGCCGGTATCTGGATTTTGGTGGTCGGCATCCTGGCCGCGCTGCTGACGGCCATGGTCTTTGGCGGTATCGGCGAGCACGGGCCGCATACCAACTCCGGTTGGCTGATGCTGCTGTTGGCGTTGATGTGCCTGCCGTTTGGGACCATGCTGACGCTGCTGGGAAGCGCCAAGTGGCTGCGCAACCGGCGCATCGCGCGGATGAAAAAACCTTAACCTGAAATCTGCATGGCAGCGCGGGTCCGCATAAAGCGGAGTCAGTTCTGCTATGCTTCAGCCTTACCCAAAACAGAGGGAGCATCATGGCAAAGAGCATCAACAAAGTGATTCTGGTGGGCAACGTAGGCAAAGACCCAGAGGTCAAACTTCTCCCCAGCGGTTTGCCGGTCGCCAACCTCGGCCTGGCCACTTCCGAGCGCTTCAAGGACAAGACCGGCGAGTGGCAGGATCGCACCGAGTGGCACAACCTAACCGCGTATCAGCGGGTGGCGGAAATCATTCGCGACTACGTGAAGAAGGGCGCCAAGTTGTACGTCGAAGGCCGGATTCAGACCCGCTCCTGGGATGATCAGGCCACTGGGCAGAAGAAGTACCGCACCGAGATCATCGTCAACGACATTATGCTGTTGTCGGGCCGGGGCAGCGAGGGAGACGGTGGCGGCGGCGGTCCGCGCTCCAATACCAGCTCATTCGATCAACGGCCCCCGGTGCACCACGAGGAGTTTCCCGGCACCGAGATCACCGACGACGATATTCCTTTTTAGCGCATCACGGGCGGTTACGCAGCATCGAAAGACATATGTTGCCGAGACGAAAATTAGGAACGCAGGGCCTGGAGGTTTCCGCTCTGGGCTTGGGATGCATGGGCATGAGCCAGTCCTATGGCTCTGCAGACGACAGCGAATCCATAGCCACTATCCATCGTGCACTCGAGTTAGGGGTCAATTTCTTTGACACCGCCGAGGTGTACGGCCCTTTCATAAATGAAGAGCTGGTGGGAAGGGCACTCAAGGGCCGGCGAGAGCAGGCGGTGATTGCCACCAAGTTCGGGTTTCGCATCGAGGATGGCAAGATCACCGGGACTGATAGCCGTCCGGAACATATCCGCGAAGTGGTGGATGCTTCCTTGCAGCGGCTGCAGATAGAGACGATTGACCTGCTCTACCAGCACCGGGTTGATCCCAACGTGCCGATTGAGGAAGTTGCGGGGACGGTTGGAGAATTGGTGCGGGCGGGGAAGGCGCGTTATTTCGGCCTCTCGGAGGCGGGCGAGAAAACCATTCGGCGTGCGCACGCTGTGTTTCCCGTGACCACCTTGCAAAGCGAATATTCGCTTTGGGAGCGCAACCTGGAGGCACAGATCATCCCCACCCTGCGCGAGCTGGGCATTGGCCTGGTGCCTTTCAGCCCTTTGGGGCGGGGCTTCCTGACGGGTACCGCCAAACGCGCCGAAGACTATCCCGAAGGCGATTTCCGTCGCGGCGATCCCCGCTTTCAAGGTGCGAATTTCGATGCGAACATGGGTGCCGCTTCGGTGGTGAAGCAAATTGCCGAGCGCAAGAAGGCGACTCCGGGGCAGATCGCTTTGGCGTGGCTGCTGCATAAGGGCGACGATATCGTGCCGATCCCGGGGACGAAGCGGCGCACCTACCTGGAAGAGAACGTTGCTGCTGCGGGGATCAAGTTGGAACCGGAGGAGATGGCGGGGCTTGACCTTGCTTTGTCCCCCGAGGCTATTTCTGGTCCGCGTTATAGCGAGCGCATGATGGCGATGGTTGATCGATAACCTTGGCTCTTTTGCCGCTTGTGCTGTGCCGGGTGCGGTCTGGCAACGAGAGGGGGCAGCGAAAAAGATAGTAAACCTCCCTTTTGTTTGGGGCCTCCGGGCCGGAGCGTGTGCCGAAAAAAAGTGCGCAAAAAGCGCAAAAAGTCACTGCTGCTGGTCCAGGTCGCAGGCGGCGTAGCTCCTAATTCAGTTCCTTCAAGAACTCGGCCGGCCACAGAAACCTACGCCGGCACGCAGGGTTGCGGTTGCCGAAATGCGGGGCAAAGGCGCCGTGAGCGCAAACTTAGCACGAAACAAACTGAGCGAAATACATGTCGAGGCATTTCTGTAGACGCATTTCCTCCCTTCATGCAAGGTCTGATGACCTGACTCCTCTTCTTGCGCTGTGTCGAATATGGAGCACCCAAGTTACCTCGTTTCGCGCATCGATCTCGAAGATTATGCGGTAGACATGGGAACTGCTGCCGTATAGCAGGTGACGCAGATCGCGTCTGGCCTTTTTTATCTCTGGGATTCTGGGGCAGCGTTGAGGATGGTTCGCTAGCGTGAATACAGCCTTTTCAAGTCCGTTGTACCAGCGGGCTGCAGCATCAGACCCAGCAACGTTCTTCTCCAAATACAGGATCTCCAGATCGCGGACCGCCCGAGCTGCTAGCTCAACTCGATATGCCATGTTTGCGGCGAATCTGATCGAAGGCCGCTTTCGCCAGGGTAGTGCGACCATGCGCTACATCGTCCAAGCCTTGACGGATGCCTTCGGCGACGTCTGCACCGGCAGCGAGATTGAGGAGACGCTGGTAGGCTTCGGCATCCTGCACCACGGCTGCCGCCTTGCCGTTGACCGTCAGAACCACCGGACGCTTGGTCTTTCTAAGTTGCTTCATGAAGTGGCCGGAAGCCCTGCGAAACGTCGTCAGCGACTGGATGTCTTTCGTGATGTCCATCAAAAAGCCCTCTGATAGCACCTTATAAGGTGCTATCAGAATACACCCATCTCAGGCTGACATGACCCTGACGGAAAAGTTGCTTCTGTCACCAATGAATCGCTGTCCAGTTTGTCTCAGCTCAGGTGTAATCCATTGGACCGTCCTTTTTCTCCGCCTCAAAGTCGAACAGGCGCTTTCGGCTAATCCTGTTTTCCCGTCACAACGGGCAGATACCTACGCCGCCTGGACGCCATCTTTGTCTCCAACCGAGAATGCTTGGTAAAGCAAATGACGAGAGCCACAGCACAACGCCCAGTCGAGCCGACTCCCATGAGTAACGCTGCTCTTCGGGCTGCCGTCATCGAGGTGATCATTCCTGCGCCCCCACCCGACATCGCACCGCTGCGGATTGCCTTTTGTAAGATGGTGTCAAGGCAATGGGAGGCCAACGTGCCCATATCGCCCGCTAACGCCTTGGGAACTGTCACTCATACAAAATCCGCCAAGGCCCGCTTCATTGCCGAGATGTATGCGCGGGCTTGCTATTCGATGTTGTTGGTGAGCGCTAACGGCCCCAAGCCACTGCGCCTACCGTTGCGAGCCACTGGGATGCTTCCGTTGTCCAGGGGTTGGGCCATAAGGCTTGGCGGTGCTTTGTTAGCGAGCCTGGATTGGTTAGTTCCGCAGGCGTTGCATCGCCAACTGCTGTTGACCTCCACGCTGATGGGGATGTTGGACGTAGTACTGGACGAAACAGCTTGTTCCGGTGAAGCAGCCGTGCTCCGCATCGCCTCGTTGATATCCCAAGAGGCACCGGCACCTTTGCTACCCATCGAACAACCGATAGCAAGCCTCGCTCAAACGATACGGCGTTATGAAAGCGCCTGGCAATCGGGCTTTTGGGAAACAGTCCTGCAACCGGCGGTGCGCAACTACTGTCTGGCGGAGGCGTTGGCCGTCACTCACGCTTCAGATCCAACGGACTTGGGCCACCGCTGGGCCGGAATTGACGCCGCGATCAAGGGTATGTGGTACGTGGTGGGTCCCCGCATGGGTTTAGAGGACAGTCTGTCGCGGTTTGAACGGCCGGAATGGAATCGCGAGCAACAGTGGATGGCTGACACCTCGCTGCTGCTGCAAATGATCGACGATTGGGTGGATCAAGACGAAGACCGCGGTACAAGAGTGACGCCCGTCGTAACCGGGGATTGGAGTCCCCAATCCGTGAACGATCTCTACCGCAAGACGGTCCAAGACTTATTGGCGGTGCTGGGCGAGAACGGGATTCAGAACCGCACGCTGCAACAGTTGTTTGTGGACCTCTACAACGACTATTTGCATGTGGCGCTGGGTGGCATGAGTACCGGCGTAGCCTCGTAAGCGGCGGCTGAGCGGCATATCGACGCATTTCCCGACCACCGGGGCCGAATGCCGACGGTCCGCCAGCAAACGGGCGTGCAGCGCAAGCGCGTCCCGCTGGTCTATCCAAAGAGGCTTCCTCACTTGGCCAGAACATGCAGAGTATTGCGGTAACGCTTGATGATCTCATCCGCTTTCGTCATCTTCTTCTCGAAGGCTGGATCGTACGGAGTCAGTTGATATCCGCCTTCCGGCGCTTCGATGAGAAAAAGAGCTTCACCGTCGCCGGTCTGCAGACGGCTGATCACTTCTTTCGGCAGCACAACGCCGAGCGAGTTCCCGAATTTACGGACTTTGAGTTCGACCACGGCTTTCCTCCTCACGTTATAACAATTGCAATAACGTGAACAGATTTCTGCAACGCGCTTCTGCATGCCTGTCACGGGTACAGGCGGATCGTTTTCCAGCCACCGCTTTCGCGGGTGAAGAGGAAGCGGTTGTGCAGGCGGTTTTCCCCATTGACCCAGAATTCGATTTGCTCCGGGTAGATGCAGTAGCCTTTCCAGTAGGAGGGCCGGGGTACTTCTCCCGGATGTTCGTCGGCGAATTGACGCACCTGGGCTTCCAACTGCTCGCGACTGCCTAGCGGACGGCTTTGCTGGGAGACGGCGGCTCCGATCTGGCTGTCGCGCGAACGGCTGTGAAAGTAGGCGTCTACGTCGGCGGACTCAAGTTCTTTGACCGGGCCTTCTATCCGCACCTGGCGGCGCAGTGTTTTCCAGTGCAGACAAAGCGCAGCCCAGGGATTCGATAGCAGCTGGGTGCCCTTCCTGCTTTGCGCATTGGTAAAGAAGCAGAAGCCGCGCTCGTCCACCCGCTTCACCAGGACCATGCGCACGCTGGGCCGGCCATCCGAAGTCGCGGTGGCCAAGGCGGCGGCGTTGGGATCGTTCGGTTCGCTGCTCTCTGCCTCCTTCAGCCAATCTCTGAAGAGTGCGATTGGATCTTTAGACTGCAGAATGGACTCAAGATTCATGCTTCGATGGTAGCCTGCGATAGCATCGAGGAACGCTCCGGAAAGAGATTTCATGTTGACGGAAGAACAAGTGCGGGCAGTGCTCTTTTACCATGACCTGATCCCCGCCATGCGGAAAGCGCTGATGGATTTTTCCGCCGGGCGAGTGCAGCAACCGGTACGCACCATCATTCCAGTGGCAGAACATGGCGGCTGGTTGGGTGTGATGCCGGCCGTATACGGCACCGTGATGGGCGCGAAAATGGTCTCTTTCTATCCTGGCAATGCGGCACTCAAAAAGCATACGCACATGGCGGTTATTCAGCTGTTTCGCTCCGAAACAGGAGAGCCGCTGCTGACCATGGACGGCCGGCTTATCACGGAAATGCGCACCGCGGCCGTGTCTGCCGTGGCGGTTGACCAGCTGGCTGCTCCTCAGGCGAAGGTGCTGGCCATTCTAGGCAGTGGGGTGCAGGCACGGTCGCATATGCGAGCCCTCGCTGGGGTCCGCCCGTTTACCGAGGTCCGGGTGTGGAGCAGGTCGCAGGAGCACGCGCAGACATTCGCCAATGAGATTGGGGCACGGGTGACGACGGCGGAAGAAGCGGTGTCCGGCGCGGACGTGGTGCTGGCCCTGACCAGCTCGCCGCAACCGATCCTCAAAGGAAAATGGTTGAGCCCACATGCCATGGTGTGCGCCATCGGCGCGGCTACGCCCGATCGGCGCGAACTGGATGAGGAAGCGATGCGCGGCGCGGTGGTGGTGGAGTCGCGCGCGGCTGCGGGGAAAGAGGCGGGTGACATTGTTCTGGCACAGGCGGAAATTACTGCAGAGATTGGAGAGCTGTTGAACGGAGCGCCGCTTGCGTGCGGGGAGCGGCCGGTGGTTTTCAAATCCGTCGGGATCGCAGTGGAGGATATCGCGGCGGCACAGCTGGTTTACGAGAAGCATGTTCACTGAGGCCATTGTTCGCATTCCGGGAAGAAATTTTGCCCAGGGACTTACCTCGGTCCAATTGGGCGTTCCGCGTTTTGAGCTGGTGCTGACACAGCACGCAGAGTATTGCGCGGCGCTGCGGGATTGCGGGCTGAACGTTACCACGCTAGAGGCGGATCTTGATCATCCCGACTCGACGTTCGTGGAGGACACAGCGGTGGTGACCGCACGCAGCGCGATCCTTACCCGTCCCGGGGCGCGCTCGCGCGAGGGCGAAGTGGCAGGGATGCGGCCAGTCCTGCGGCGATTCTTCCGCGTCCTCACGGGGATTGAGACGCCGGGCACGTTGGATGGGGGTGATATTTGTGAGGCCGGCAACCACTTCTTTCTCGGGGTGTCGCAACGGACGAATGAAGAGGGAGCCCGTCAGCTTGCTGCTCACCTGGCAAGCGAGGGCTATACTTCCGGGGTCGTCGACGTGCGCGGCATGCAGAGCATTCTTCACCTTAAAAGTGGCGTTTCTTATATCGGGGAGAATACGCTGGTGGTGATCGAAGAGATGGCTGGGTTGGCGATGTTTGCTGGTTATGAACGGATACGGGTCGCGCGGGAAGAGAGCTATGCAGCAAATTGTGTTCGGGTGAATGACAGGGTGTTGGTGGCGGCTGGGTTTCCGCGGTTGGTTGGGGAGCTTCGGAAGCGTGGGTTTTCTCCGGTTGAATTAGATATGTCGGAGTTTCATAAGATGGATGGCGGGCTTAGTTGTTTGTCATTGCGGTTTTAAGTGTGAGAGACAAAGCAATGGCCCGCCGATGTTCACCATTGATCGCAGGAAGTCCTCACTTCGCTAGTCGAGGAGCGAGGGCTTTTTCCAGTTGAAGTGGCGGCCTAGAATGCCTTTGATGATCAGATGATCGGTGGAGGTGGTGGGGCCGACACCTACTCCGATATTGATCTCCCACTTAGGAGAAACGTTCAGGTCAGTCACCACAAAAATCTGCTGCTGTTGATCATGCAACGAATCAAACGCACCCAGCCGCCCGTAGTCAGCGTAGTATTCGATACCGCCACTGACCTGCCGGCTGAAATCGTAACTAAGCTTGGCCGCGGGCGAAAAACCTATGCCCTGTTTGACATCGAGGCCATGCCAGGTGCGCTCAAGCGCCGGGTTCACCGCCCAATACCAACGACCCATGTACTTGTCCACGATCGGCCTTATCTCCCACGTCCAGGTATCAGGAGAATAGACCGCACGCTGATAGCCTACCTCAGTCGATAGACTCACCCCCACCGGCCAATGCCACGAATCCGGCACCCGCACCCGGGGACGGATGTGGTCCCCTACCCACTGCACACCATGGCCATTCTGCCAGCTGGTGAAAACGTAAAAGCCTACCTCCGCCCAGTTGGTCAAACCCTGGGTAACTTCCAGCGTCTCGTGTTCCTGGTGGTTGGTGGGGTACACCCGGTCGATCAAGTACTTCTGGCCCTCCGGAGTGTAATTGGAATGAAGCTCAACCATGGTGCTCTTTGGCTCGATGGTGTCCGCACCATATACCTGGATCTCGTAATTACCCTGGGCACGCACCGGCTTCACGCTCAAGAGCGCGGTGAGTAGAGCTGCAACATAAAGCCAATTACGCATATCGAAAGAGCATCATGAAGCCGGCATCCATGTGGTTCTGCTGATGGCAGTGGAAGAGGGTCGGCCCCGGATCGTTGGCGGTGAACTCCACCTCCACTTGCGCGCCTGCATCCAGCAGGATGGTGTCTTTTAAGATGCCGTGGACGTTGGGATGGCCAGGCAGGCGGCGCAGTTCGAAGGTGTGGCGGTGGAGATGAACGGGATGGTCGTTGGTGCTGCGATTGATGAGCGCCAAGCGATAGCGTTGGCCGGCGGTCAGCATAGGACTCGCTGTGTCCGGATAGGACTTGCCATTGATGGTCCAGTGATCCATGGCGCCATGGCCGGCAAATTTGGATTCGATGACCAGGGGAATGGTCACCGTGTCCGGCTGCAGCGGGGGTGAAGGATCCGCGCCGGCGAAGGGCAGGTAGTCCCAGATAAGTTGATGGGGTTGATCCCACTGCGGCTTTCCGCTGCTTCCAGAGTATTCCACCACGATGCCCATACCAGCAGCCATGATGTGCTTGCGTACTTCGCCCATCACCCAAGTCCCGGGATGATTCATCTCCACCAGCGCGCTGACGCGTTCGGCAGGCGCCAAACGAAGCATCGACACGACCTGCGGTTGCGGCACCTGGTTGCCATCCAGGGCGACGACTTTGAACTGATGCCCGCTGAGAGCGACCCAGTGAACTTCGCTGGGACTGGAGTTAAGAATGTGTAACAAGACCTGTTCGCCGGACCTGACCCGCAGCGGCTCGCCGAAACCGAGCACACGGCCGTTGATGGTCGATACCTGGTAGACCGGGTCCATGGCGCCATCGCCGCTGGCCAGCAGCTGGCCATCCCAATCGTGCAGAGCGAGAAAGAACTCCTGGTCATAGCGTGCCGGGTTGTCGCGCGGCTCGATGAGCAGAAATCCGTGCTCGCCGGTGTATTGGCCTTTGTGTAAGTCTTTGCCTGCAAACGTATGGGTGTGATACCAGCGGAAGCCCGCAGGGCGCGGAGTAAAGGTATAGCGCGCGCGGCCACCTGGCGGGATCATCGGAGTACCCTCTTCCATCGCGCCATCGACGGACGATGGCAGGAACAAGCCATGCCAATGAACGACCTCGCTGCCGGCTGTCTGGTTGCTCACTTCGACGGTGACCGGCCGTCCTTCCTGGAAGCGCAGCAGCGGGCCCGGGACCTGGCCGTGGTACGCGATCGTCTTGATAGTTCGATGAGGGCCAACCTCAAGGTCATAGGCTGCAATGCCGATGGTGTAATCGGCCGGCGAGGGTTGCTGAGCGTGCGCGGCTAACGCCGTGGAAGCGACGGTGAGGCCGGAAAGCTTCAGCATTTGCCGCCGGGTAAGCAAGTCTCAGCTTAACAAATTAAGAGGCGGTAAACTCCGGCCGGCCGGCGATCTTTTGGCTAGGCCGTCTATGGCAGTGTCATTTATGGGCCGCAACCAAGCAGTCCCGCAGAGCCTGCCCTGAGCTTGTCGAAGGGACGGAACAACCTGTAGCCCGGCACGTCAGTGCCGGGTAGGCTAGGGTTTATCAGGCGAGTCCCGAAGGGACGACACATCCCGGCTCACGCCGTGCCCTTCCAGCACCGAGTTCTCACCCACCCTCGAAAGGGCCACCCCTTCCAAAGCAAAAAGCAGCCCTCAGTTGAAGGCGTTTCTTCGCCGATCTAGGGTGGGGTGATAGCGTTCAGTAGTGTGACCGCATCCTGAACGCTGGTATGTGGCGGCATCGGCTTGAAAGCCGAGCGGACTTCATGCTGGTCCTTGCTGATGGATTTGAAGAAGATGATGTGTCCGGAAACGCGGACGTCCAAGACGCTCGTCTTCCACCTGTTTTCGCTCACTTGCTCTCGTTGAATTTGAAACGTGCCGCCTTTTTCGATGCGGCCGAGGATGCCGAAACCAAAGTCGATCTCGCTCACGATGTGAGCGTCGATCTTCACCAGCCGCTTCCATTGCGGTTGGATCCACACTTCTCCGGTCAGAGCATGATAGACGCGGGCCTCGTACGTGGCTGGGTTGTAAGCCGGATTAGGCCGGAAGGACAGACCCACACTGCCATCCGCAGCGCCATGATATTCGTAAAGGAAGGCGTCGGGCATGGCAGCAATGAGCCGCTCCACCCGCTGCTCCTCGGCGTCGTGGTCCTGCTTCATCCGCGTTTGCTCGGAAGGATTGCGCACCAGGTTGCTGAGCCGCTCAGTCTCCTTCTTCTGCGCCGCGGGGTCGAGCGGCTTGCCGTTGCGCGCGAACACCCGGTCAACAGGCCCGTCGACCGTCTCCACTTCCTGCTCCAACAGGCTCTGAGAGAAGACCCGTTTCTCTACCCGGTATTGCCACAAGCTGATCTGACGGCGCTCCTGGAGTTCGTTGTAAACCACGTCCTTGACCAGGTCATGGGCGGATTCGGTGGGGCTTTGCGCCCACAGCGCGGGCACGGCACACACCAGCAGGGCCCCAGCCAGGGGCAGAATAGCTCTCATCATGTGCCTTGTTACACTCAAACCATGCTAGACGAGACAACATTCCGCCGCCACTCGGATGCGGCGATCGAAGCGCTCAAGAAGAGCCTCATCGCCCGCGAGGAAGAGGGCGGATTTGAAGTGGAAGAACAGAACGGGGTGCTGAGCATTCTGTTCGAGGAGCCGCCCGACAAGTTTGTGATTACCCCCAATACGCCTCCCCGCCAGATATGGATTTCTGCGCTTTCCACCAGCTTCAAGCTGGACTGGTCAGATGCGGCTAAGAACTTTGTGTTGCCCAAGACCGGCGAAACGTTGCCCCAGGTGGTTGACCGGGTCATCGAGAAGCAACTGCACTAACCACACAGGAATGCGCAAAACGCTCTCCGTAACCATCATTACCCGGGATGAAGAAGCCAATCTCGCGCGCACCCTGGGCAGCGTAGCCTGGGCGGATGAGATCGTGGTGGTGGACTCCGGCTCGCGCGATCGCACCGAGGAGATCGCGCGCAGCTTCCGGGCGCAGTTCTTCGTGGAAGATTGGAAGGGGTTCGCGGCGCAGAAGAATTCGGCGATTGAGAAGTGTTCCGGGGATTGGATACTGTCGCTCGACGCTGATGAGTCCCTGAGTGATGAGTTGGCAAAAGAGATCTGGGAGCTGCTGGCGCAGGATCCACCCTTCGACGGGTATGCGCTGCCGCGGCGCAATCTTTTCCTGGGACGATGGATACGTTTTGGCGGATTCTATCCCGATCCCAAGCTGAGACTGTTTCGCCGCGGAGCGGCTGAATTTGAAGCTCGTCCGGTGCACGAGACAGTGCACTTCGTGGGCAAGGCGGGGCGGTTGCAGGGGGATATGGTGCACGATGCGTACCCCACGCTTGAGGCCTACATTAGCCACATGGACCGCTACAGCAGCCTGGGAGCAGAGCATGCGCTGCGCCAAGGGAAGCATTTGCCGTTCGCGATGAATGTGGTGCTGAATCCGTTGGCGACGTTTGCTTACAACTATATTTTTCGACTGGGTTTTTTGGATGGACGGGAAGGGCTGCTGCTGCATTTGTACCACTCGGTTTATGTCAGCTGGAAGTATGCCAAGGCGTGGGAGTTGGCGCGCCGGCGCTAGAGTCAAAAACCATTCCCAACCTCCCGCCTTTAAGTGGGTGTTCCGGCTAGGACCGATTTGCGGGAAAGACCCAGGTCTCAAAAGCGAGACCTGGGCCACCCACTCAACAATTCGTCCGCGTCCATTTTCATTTTCTTATATGGCCGCTGCTTGCTCAGGTGGACGGTGTCGCCTATGCTGATGCAGCTATGACGGAGCGTCATCCTTCCGCAGCAGAAGAAGCCTGGACCGCAACTACCCTTGCCGCCGCGCTTAAGAAAAATCCGGAGCAGCCGATCGGCGCGCCGGGTGGGATCAACCGCGAGGAGAACGGGCAGGCGCGGTTCACCAGCGTCTCCGGCGCTCCCGTGCGCCGGCTCTATACCTCCGCCGACCTGCCGGCGGACTTTAGCCCTGGACTTCCGGGCGAGCCGCCCTACACCCGCGGCATTCATAGCACCGGCTATCGCGGCAAGCTCTGGACCATGCGCCAATTCTCCGGTTTTGCCACTCCGGAGGAGACCAACGCCCGCTATCGCTACCTGCTGGCCAATGGCGGCGGCGGGCTGTCCGTGGCCTTCGATCTGCCTACGCTGATGGGCTATGATTCCGACGCTCCGGAGAGCGAAGGGGAAGTGGGCAAGTGCGGAGTGGCCATCGACTCGCTCGAGGATATGGAAACACTGTTCGCCGGGATCGATCTGGAAAAGACCAGTGTGTCGATGACTATCAACTCGCCCGCAAATGTGCTCTGGGCCATGTACCTGGTGGCCGTCGAGAAACAGGGCGGCGACTGGAAAAAAGTCGCAGGCACCCTGCAGAACGACATCCTGAAGGAATACATCGCGCAAAAAGAATTCATCTTTCCACCAGCGCCGTCCATGCGCCTGGTGGTCGACACCATCGAGTTCGGTTCGCTGTTCGCTCCCCGCTTTAATCCCGTCTCCATCAGCGGATATCACATTCGGGAAGCGGGATCGACCGCGCTGCAAGAGCTGGCTTTTACCTTGTATGACGGGGTGGAGTATGTGGAGTGGGCCCTACGCCGGGGGCTGCAGATCGACGAGTTCGCACCGCGGCTGAGCTTCTTCTTCAACGCTCATAACGATTTTTTTGAGGAAATCGGGAAATTCCGGGCAGCGCGCAAGCTATGGTACCGGGTGATGGCGGAGCGCTTTGGCGCCCAGGATGCGCGCTCCCATTGGATGCGGTTTCATACTCAGACGGCAGGCGTGTCGCTGACCGCGCAACAGCCCAAGAACAACATCGCGCGGGTGGCCATCCAGGCCCTGGCCGCAGTGCTGGGAGGCACGCAAAGCCTGCATACCGACGCCTTCGATGAGGCGCTCGCGCTGCCTACCGAAGAGGCTGCCAGAATCGCGCTGCGCACGCAACAGATCCTGGCCTATGAATCCGGCGTGGCCAATACGGTCGACCCGCTGGGCGGTTCTTATTTTGTCGAACGGTTGACCCTGGATATGGAGCAAGGCGCGTTCGCCTACTTCGAGAAACTCGACGCGATGGGCGGGATGGTGGCGGCCATCGAACGCGGCTTTCCGCAGAAAGAAATTGCCGATGCCAGCTACGCCTACCAGCGGGCCGTGGAAGGGGGACAGAAAGTCATCGTCGGGGTCAACGAATATGGGATGGAAGAGGAGCCGCCCGAGATCCTGCGCATCGGCGAATCGGTGCGCACATGGCAGACGGAGAAGCTCAAGCGGCTGCGGGCCGGCCGATCAAACGACACCGTAGAGCGCAGCCTGGACAGCCTTCGCCGTGCCCTGGCGCTCGAGCCTCGATCCGGGCGCGGCCGGCTCTCCTCCGCCAATACCATGCCCTACCTGCTCGATTGCGTGCGCGCCTATGCCACGCTAGGAGAAATTTGCGATGCCATGCGGGCCGTTTTAGGCATCTACCAAGAAGTCAGCATCTCCTGAACGGTTATGGTAGGTAACGTTCGAAGTGGTAACCCAAACCCAGCCGAATCCCACCAAAGAGTCATAGACCTGCAACTGTTGCTTTGGTTTCCTCACCCACCCGTGTTTAGCTAGGTCAGGCAAGAAAATCTTTCTCCCGCAGGGGTGCCATGAACAATCAAGAAGCTACGTTCTATTCGCTCCAGTTGCGGTTGGTGCAAGGTCTGCCGGGGAATCCTGCCGGCCACCAGGTTGAGTTGATTGCCATGCCCGAGGGACCGGGCGAGCCCCGGCGGGCGCACTTCGACCATTGGGAGCCGTTGGCCCACCGCTTATCGGCGGTAACCAGCAGCACCCCCTTTCACCTCAAGGCGACCTACCGAACGCTGCTGGCCGGTTTAACCGCCAGCATGATCGACCGGGCTACGGGCGACCGGCAAATCTTTTCTCTTCACCAGTTGAAAGATCTGGGCCTGGCAAGCTAGTCTCTGCTGTTCTCCCTGTGGACAGCCCTGGAAAACCCCAAATGCTGCTTTACGCCGGGACCAGGACAGATTATGGTGGCACAATTAATGTGCGCACAGGGAATATTGATGCCAGAGAAGCAGCCGAGAGTGCTGGAATACCAGGCCGCCGGTGCGTCCGACCAGGGACGGACGCGGAAATCCAATGAAGACTTTTACGGACTGAGCCTCAATCATCGCGAAGGCGCCTGCAATTTTGTGGTCTGCGATGGCATGGGTGGCGCCGCCGCGGGAGAAATCGCCAGCCGCATGGCGGTGGAGGCCATGCTGCACGCCATGAGCCAGGGTCCTCTGACCCGGGAAACCTTCCAGCACGCGGTCGACGAAGCCAACCGCAGCGTGCATCGCAGCGCGGAGCAGGACCCCGCCCGGGCAGGGATGGGAACCACTCTGGTGGCCATGGCCACCCGCGGCGACCATGCCTGGGTGGCACACGTGGGCGACAGCCGATGCTACCGGTTCCGCGACGGCCGGCTGGAGCGTTTGACCCATGACCACTCGCTGGTGGACGAGCAGGTGCGGCTAGGGCAGTTGACCCAGGCGCAGGCTGAGACTTCTCCCATGCGCAATGTCATTACCCGCGCCGTAGGCACCCAGGACGAGGTGGACGCGGACGTGATCGAGTTTGTGGTTTCCGCTGACGACTTGTACCTGCTGGCCTCCGATGGCCTGATGCGCGAAGTGGATGACGCGTGTATTGAGGGTATTCTCGGCGACGCATCCAACCTGGAAGAGACCTGTGCCCAGCTGATCAGAACGGCGAATGAAGCCGGAGGGCGGGACAACATCACCTGCGTCCTGGTCCGGGCCCGGTAATGACGGCACGGTAAAACCTAAGCAAAACCTAATGAACACCATCAAAGTAGTGGGAGTGGTAGGCGCCGGGACCATGGGCAATGGGATTGCGCATGTCTTCGCGCGCAGCGGATTTCAAGTGCTGCTGTGCGAGGTGGAGCAGCGCTTTCTGGATCGCGGCCTCGAATCGATTGGCAAGAACCTGGAGCGGGAGGTGGCTAAGGGGAAACTGACCGCAGGGGAGGCGGCGGCTACGCTGGGTGCGATTCGGGGCACCTTGCAGGGCAGCGACCTGGGGATATGCGACTTCGTCATTGAGGCCGCGCCGGAACGTTTTGCACTCAAGCAGGAGCTCTTCTCCGAGCTGGATTCGGTGCTCAAACCGGAGGTCATCCTGGCTTCGAACACCTCTTCGATTTCGATCACCCGGCTGGCGGCGCAGACCCGGCGGCCAGAGCGGGTGATCGGCATGCACTTCTTCAATCCTGTCCCGGTAATGAAGCTGGTGGAGGTGATCCGGGGACTGGAAACGACGGATGAAACCTTCGCCCAGGTAAAGGCTTTGGCCGAAGCGCTGGGGAAGTCGCCGGTCGAGGTGCATGATGCACCCGGGTTCGTGTCCAATCGCGTCCTGATGCCGTTGTTGAACGAGGCCATGTTCGCGGTGATGGAAGGGGTGGCTACGCCGGCGGCGGTGGACCAGGTGTTTCAGTTGGGGATGGCCCACCCCATGGGCCCCCTGGCGCTGGCAGACTTTATCGGGCTCGATGTGTGTCTGGACATCATGCGGGTGTTGGTCGAGGGGCTGGGTGATCCGAAGTACCGCCCGTGCCCACTGCTGGTTCGCATGGTGGATGCAGGGTGGCTGGGGCGCAAGTCGGGGCGCGGCTTTTACCAATATTAAGCAGTACCGCGGCTGGCACCTTTGGCGTAACAGATCGTTTATCAACACGAGAAGAGGGCGAAGACGGGGTATGCTTTTGGGATGATGCGGATGACGGTGCTGGCCTCAGGGTCCAAGGGGAACAGCACACTTGTCTCCAGCAGCCGGACCCGCATCCTTTTGGATGCGGGGCTCTCCTGCCGCGAACTGCTGAAGCGGATGCAGATGGCAAACGAGGATCCGGCAGCCATCGATGCCCTGCTGATCACCCACGAACATCAGGATCATGTGCAGGGTGTGGCCGTGCTGGCGCGGAAATTGGGGGTGCCGGTTTACTTTACCCAGGCCACCCATCGTGCCTGGATGCGCTGGATGATGCCACAGAAACGGTTGACCTATGCCGCATGGCTGGCCTTGCGGCAGCTTCCTTCCTGCCCGGAGGAAGCGCCGGCGGAAAAACCTCCTGCCGAAAAAGCGGAAGATCCTTGCCGCTTGCCTGGGGTGGAGTACTTCTCCGCCGGCAGCGGATTCTCTATTGGCGACATTGCCATTACCCCGTTCACTATTCCTCATGATGCGACCGATCCGGTTGGGTTCGTTTTTGAAGCCGACGGCGTGCGCATGGCCATTGCTACCGATCTGGGGTATATGCCGCCTAACGTCAAGATGGCGATCCGCAACTGTGATGTTCTTATGCTGGAAAGCAATCACGACCTGGAAATGTTGCGCGATGGACCCTATCCCTGGTCGGTCAAGCAGCGGGTCATGTCGCGGGTGGGGCACTTATCCAATGAGGCCGTCTCCGATTTTCTGCAGAAGAACTACGATGGAAACGCGTCTTATGTAGTTTTGGCGCATCTATCAGAGAGTAACAACCTGCCCCAGTTGGCACGAGTTACGGCAGAAAGGGCGTTGCGCGACCGGATGAGCCTGCTGGCGAATAAGTTGATTCTGGCCCAACAGGATGCGCCACTTGAGCCTATATGCTTATAATCGAGCAAGTTCCGTGGGTTTGTTGCGGCGAATTTCCTGTTTGGGACAGCGCCAAAATGTTACTATAGTGTTGCGCGAGCGAAAGATAAACGATGCCTATGACAGCATGCACGGATCGAGTGGTAGGCGACATACTTTCCAGCTGGAGGTATGACATTTCGGGGATTACTCCTGAAATGCGCCGGGATTACGAGCAGCATCTGGTGGAATGCGCGCATTGCTGCCAGCGGCAGCGCTTGCATCGCACGATTGATGTGGCTCTGATCGGGTTGAGCACGGTATCGATCGCGGCTTTCTTATTCGGCTTGGCCGTCATTCACCGGATACAGCCACTGCAGCACTGGGCCCTGGTGGATCTGCATTTGGGCTCGATGTCGATTGTGCTGAGCCTGCAGGCAGCAGCGATTGCGGGGTTGTTGATCTCGCTGATGATTTGGGTGCTGGTGGCGGTGGCCACTCCGGCTCCGGTGTATCTGGCTGAAGTCGCTTTGGCGCAGGCGCGGGTGCTGCAGGATCGCATCCCTGAAGAATTGCGCGAGCGGTTGATGAGGAACGTGGCGTAATAAGGTTTGGTGTTCGCGAAAGCCCCTGGAAACAGGGGCTTTCGCTTTTTGGAGGAGAACCGCAGATCTCTCCACTGCGCTTCGCTCGATAACACTGTCCATCCAAGTTGCTCGTCTTCCAAACGTAACCACCCTCCCCTCGCCATCCCGCAACCACTCCAACCTGAGCCACCCCGCTCCCCTCGCCATCCCGATCGGAGCGTAGCGAAGTGGAGGGACCTGCTGTTTCTCGCCATCCCGCGTTGCGACTGCTGCTGGGAAGGACGGCGGGATGCACCGCCGTCCGAAGACCTCAATTTATCTGTACGGCCCCGATTAGATCTTTGACCTTCGGGGTGTGGTGCCGGGCACACCAGCGCTCCAGCGATTCGGCGATGCGCTGCACTGCCCGCGGGTCGGCGTAGCTGGCAGTCCCGATCTGTACCGCGGTCGCTCCCGCAAGCAGGAATTCGACCGCATCTTCTGCGGTCGTGATGCCTCCCAGACCACAGATCGGAATGGAGACCGCCTGCGCGGCTTCGTAGACCATGCGCACCGCAATCGGCTTGATGGCCGGCCCGGAGAGCCCGCCAGTGTTGTTGTGAATGCGCGGTCGACGCGTCTCTACATCGATCGCTAAAGACAGGAAGGTGTTGACCAGCGAAAGCGCATCCGCGCCGGCATTTTCCGCACACTTCGCCATCTGCGCAATCGAGGTGACGTTGGGCGAGAGCTTCACAATCAAAGGCCGCCGCGAGACTGCTTTGGCTCGCGTGACAAGCTGGTCGAGGATCCCGGTATCGGTGCCAAAAACCATGCCGCCATGCTGGGTATTAGGGCAGGACGCATTCAACTCATAGGCGGCGATGCCGGACGCGTGGTTGAGGGCTTCAATGACGCCGACGTAGTCGCGTATTTCGTAACCAAAGATGTTGGCGATACAGGCAGTCCCGGAATGAGGCCGTAGCGCGGGAAGCTTTTTCTCGATGAAAGCCTTGACCCCAATGTTCTGCAGGCCAATAGCGTTGATCATGCCACCCTGGGTCTCGATCAGCCGCGGCGCCTGGTTTCCGGCCATGGGTTCCAGAGAGAGGCCCTTGGTGACGAAGCCGCCAATGCGGTCGATGGAAACCACATCTTCAAACTCCACCCCATAGCCAAAGGTTCCGCTGGCAGCAATGACCGGGTTGCGCAGCAGCATTCCAGCAAAGCGAACGCTCATATCGGGTTTCACGGGCTGGGTGGGCCCTCCGCATGCACGGGTCGACTCACCCGCGGCGCGGGGACGGAGGGCACAGTGTGGATGGCCTGGGTGAGCACGTTGCCCACCGAGGCTGATGGTTGATTCACTCCAAGCAAGGAAGCCAGGGTGGCGGCCAGGTCGACCGGCTGCACCCGGCCGTGGTAGATGCCGGGGGTGAAGGGTGCTCCAAAGAACCCCAGCGGAACGTGCCGGTCATAGGACCAAGGGCTGAAATGCGTGGTACCGCCGGCGGGGAGCGTCTGCATCTGATAGGCGGTCGGAATCACCATGACATACCAGCCACCGTTGGGGCTGTAGCTGTGGGCCAGCAGCAGTCCCCACTCCGAGGGGGGCAGCACCCCGGAGGCGAGTTGCTCGCGGGTGTAGGTGTGCACCACCTCAGGGGTGGCTGCCAAACGAACCGGTGGAGGGGCGGGAGGACTGGGAGCAGGAACGGCAGCGGCGGAGCGAGCGCGAGAGCGTTGCCTCGCTGAAGATCTAGCCGGGGGGAGGGTCCGAGCCAGCGGAGGCGGGGTTGCCTCGGGAGCCACAATCGGAGGGGGCGCGACCGGCGCGGCCTCACCCGTCGGCGGGGCGAGCGCGGCGATGGCCGCGGGCACCGCCTGCTGAATGGCCTGCTCCGCTTCCTGTTCATTGATGCCGGCCACTTCAAAGGATGGGCGATTGAGCGACAGGTAGGGCAGTTCCTGTTGCGGGAGCAGGTACTCTACCTTCTCTCCAGGGGAGAATTTGGCGTTCATCGCTTCATTGAGGCTGGTGAGGAACTTGCCCATATCGATGGTGGCTGAGGGCATGCCCAGCGCCAAGGCAGTGGCGGGCACGGGCGCGATTCCGTGGTCGGCAGAGAGCGCGATCCACATGTTGGCCAGGCCGCCGGGGACGTTCTTGTCCAGCCAGGTGAAGAAGGCGTCCAGCTGGAGGTCGAGCGCGTCCACCATCTGACGCGCCTGGGGTGAGTCCGGGCCATCGCGGTGGCCGACCAGATCATTGGCGGAAAGGCTGATGAAGAGCATGTCGGTGACCGGATGGTTGCCGAGTTGCTCGCTGGTAATCAGGGCGCGGGCGAAGTCCAGTTCGTAGGAGTTGGCCGCGGGCTGAGAGCCGACCTCCTCGTAAAACTGCTTGGTGCCGGGGACGCCGGCTTCCTGGGCGGCCTGAGTGGCGCGGTCTCCGGCATTGAAGGTGGTCACCCAGTCGGGGAGCGCTTCCATGTAGTAGCTGGAGGTGATGAAGGCTCCCGAGGCGGGCTCGATCCAGTAAGCGCCGTTGGCCGAGTAGCCGGCGGGCAGGATGGCAGCGCGATCTTTGAGAGAGACACCAAAGACTCTCGCCTGGCCCTGCGTCGCCAGGCGCAGCGAGTCGCCAACGGTGGAGGCACGGAGGTTGAGCGGGGAGGCTCCCGGCTCCTTGCCGGCATGGACGGCGCCCAGGATGCGGTAGCGGTCATCCTCAACGGAGGTGATGGGACGAGTCTTGTTACGGGAGAGGTCCCACCACGAATTGGCCGAGATGCCGTGGCCGTCGGTGTAGGCTCCGGTTGCCAAAGTGGCGTGGCCGGGAGCGGTCTTGGTGTTGGCGTAGTCGTAGTAGCAGTCTTCGAAGTAGGCGCCCTTGTCGAGGAAAAGGCGGAATCCGCGGCCCTTGAAGTCGGCGCGGTAGCGATCGAGGGCGTCGGCCCTTAGCTGATCTATCACCAGCACGACCACCAGCCGGGGATGGGCGTCATAGGCGCTTCCCCATGCGAAGGGGGCCGAGGGAACAAACAGGAAAGCCAGGAGCAACTTCGAGACACAACGTTTGGGGGTGAACATGTGGCTGGGATTAGTATCGCAAAACATATCCGGTCGGGGGGTAGGGCGCGGTTTTTCTAAGTCGAAGTGTGCACGGGCGCGAACAGGTTCGGAAACGGGTTCGGGCAGAGCGGCTTTGGCGGGGGCACAATAGTCTGCGGAAAGGTCAAGCTCTCTCGTAGTCACTGCTCTGATGCTTTGTATCAGGGCACGGCTTCAGCCGTGCCGTAAATAACATGGCCCTACGCAGCTTTAGCCGCTGAGGTACGTTTTTTCTATCCTCTAAATTCTCTTGTGGGCTGATAAAAAAGATGCCCTCAGGGGCTAAAGCCCGACGTATTGTCAGTCGTTTACGGCCCGACTGAAGTCGTGCCCTGATACAAAATCAAGTTCTCACGCAGACTCTAAAGCCCCGCCCCTTCAATCGTATAGGCTGGGTGTATGCTGCGTAGTTTTTCCCTGCTCCTGGCCGGGTTCTTGGCCACCATCGCTCCTCTTCGTGCCCAGATTACTGTCAGTTTTCCAGCCAGCGCCTCCTCCAAGCCGCTCGATGGGCGGGTACTGCTCCTGCTCTCGACGGACCCTTCCGCTGAACCTCGGATGCAGATCAACGACACACTGCTGTCGCAAATCGTTTTTGGCAAGACGGTCGATGGATTGCCCCCAGGCCAACCGGTGACCATCACGGCTGAGGCTCCCGGATATCCCATCCGCTCGCTCAGCCAAGTGCCTGCAGGCGATTACTACATGCAGGCGGTGCTGAATATCTACCAGACCTTCCACCGGGCGAACGGCACCACGGTGAAGCTGGCCCCGGACCGCGGTGAAGGCCAGCACTGGAACCTGGCCCCGGGCAATCTTTATTCCAAGCCGGTGAAAGCGCACATCGACGGTCAGACCAGGCTTCAGATCCAGCTGACAGAAACGATCCCGCCGATACAGCCCCCGCCGGACACGAAATACATTCGCCACCTGCGCATTCAAAGTGATTTGCTGACCAAATTCTGGGGCACGCCGATGTACCTTTCGGCCATCGTGCTGGTGCCCGAGGGCTTCGATGAGCACCCGAACGCTCATTACCCTATCGCTGTCTCCCACGATCACTTCGTCAGCGACATGGACGAGTTTCGCACTACCCCACCCGACCCGGACCTGAAACCCGACTACTCCGACCGGTTCCACCTGGCCGGATATAACCGCATCCAGCAGGATGAGGGCTACAAGCAGTATCAGCAATGGATCGCTCCCGGCTTTCCGCGCATCCTGGTGGTCAAGATCCAGCATGCCAACCCGTTCTATGACGATTCGTATGCCGTCAACTCGGCCAACCTGGGGCCGTACGGGGACGCGATCGAGAGCGAACTGCTGCCCGCTATCGAGAAGCAGTTCAGGGGTCTGACCGGCGGCTGGGCCCACTTTCTCTATGGCGGGTCGACGGGTGGGTGGGAATCGCTGGCAGCGCAAATGTTCTATCCCAACGACTACAACGGCGCCTTCGTCGCCTGCCCCGACCCGGTTGACTTTCATGCCTACATGTCAGCTGACCTCTACCAGCAGCCCAACCTGTTTTATCTCCAAGGTAAGCAAAAGCAGGTGGAGCAGCCTGCGATGCGGAACTACCTGGGGCAAACGCTGATCTCCATGCGGGACAACGTTGCTTATGAAGCTGCCTTGGGCGATCACGGACGGTCCGGAGAGCAGTTCGATATCTGGCAGGCGGTCTATGGTCCGGTAGGGCCGGATGGGTACCCGGCCCAGATTTTTGACAAGCAAAGCGGAGTCATCGACCACCAGGTTGCTGCCTATTGGCACGACCACTATGACCTGAACGCGATTCTGCAGAAAGACTGGGATAAGCTGGGCCCGCTGCTGCAAGGCAAACTCCACCTTTACGTTGGCTCGGCCGATACTTACTTCCTCAACGACGCGGTCTACCTGATGCAGGACTTTCTGGATAAAACGGGCACTCCCGGCCATGGTGTTCCGTATGAGGGCGAGGTGAAGTACGGCGACCGGGCGGAGCACTGCTGGAATGGCGACCCTCACCTGCCCAACGCTCTCTCTCGCCTGCACTACAACACCATGTATTTGCCCAAAATCATGGAGCGCATCCAGAAGACCGCTCCAGCGGATGCCGACATGAGCTGGAAGTACTAACGTAAAGTAGAGAGGTATGCTCGATTTAACCTTTGTCCGGGCCAACCTGGAGTTGGTGGAGGAGAAACTACGCGCCCGGGGCATGGACCCGGCCGCTTTGCTGGGCAATTTCCGCGAACTTGATCAGGAGCGGCGCTGGCGCATCACCCAGGCCGAAAACCTGCAGGCGCAGCGCAACAGGCTGAGCCAGGAGGTGGCGCGCAGCCGCAAGGCAGGCGCGGACTCGGCCCAGGTGGCCGCGGTGATGGATCAAACGCGGGAACTGAAGCAGGAAACCGAAGAGCTGGAGCGCAGTGCGGCCAAAGCAGAAGAGGCCATGCGGGATCTTTTGCTGGCCATTCCTAACCTGACCCAGGACAGCGTGCCGCCAGGAAAAAGCGAGGCGGACAATGTCGAGGTGATGCGCTGGGGGCAGCTACCGGCGTTCGATTTTGCGCCCAAGCCGCACTGGGAGCTGGGCGAGTCGTTGGGCATCCTGGACTTTGCGCGAGCGGCGAAAATTTCCGGTGCGCGCTTTGCTGTGTATTGGGGACTGGGGGCTCGCCTGGAACGGGCGCTGGCTAGCTTCATGCTGGATATTCACATCCGGGAGCACGGGTATCTGGAGGTGCTGCCTCCTTTCCTGGTGAATAGCGACTCCCTGTTTGGCACCGGGCAGCTACCCAAGTTTGAATCGGATCTCTTCAAGTGCCAGGGCACCGACCTTTACCTGATCCCCACCGCCGAGGTGCCAGTCACTAATCTTTATCGCAACGAGGTGCTGGAGGAAGCGCTCTTGCCGGTAAGCCTGGTGGCTTACACGCCGTGCTTCCGTTCCGAAGCCGGCTCCTACGGCAAGGATGTGCGCGGCATCATTCGCCAGCATCAGTTCCAGAAGGTAGAGCTGGTGAAGTTCGCCCGGCCCGATCAATCGAACGCGGAGCATGAGAAGCTGACCGGCCACGCAGAGACCATTCTGCAGCGATTGGAGTTGCCCTATCGCAAAGTTCTGCTGTGCGCGGGCGACACTGGGGCAGCCTCCTCCAAGACCTATGACCTGGAAGTGTGGCTTCCGGGGCAGGGGCTGTACCGGGAGATTTCCTCCTGCTCCAATTTCGAGGCTTACCAGGCGAGGCGGGCGAATATTCGCTACAAACCCCAGGGCAAGAACAAGACTGAGTGGGTGCACACACTCAACGGCAGCGGCCTCGCGATCGGGCGAACCTGGCTGGCGATTGTGGAGAATTATCAGCAAGCCGACGGTTCGGTGCGCGTCCCAAAACCATTGCAGCCATATATGGGCGGCGAAGAAGTGATTCGAGGAAAATAGAATTGCAGCGCATTCTAAAGAGTTACCTGTTCTGGACTTATCCTCGCGGCAGTTTCCATTACGACGTGATGGTGACGCTGATCCTGGTGTTTCTCTTTGCTTCGCCCCGGCTGATCAACTACAAGGATCGACCGCAGGAAACCCTGACCTCGACCAAGGACATCCTGGTACGGACCGATGGACCCAACGCCTGGACCTACCAGATTGGCGCCGACCAGCTCGCCGACACCAGCAAGGACGAGCAGCTCAAGGCGGAATTGTTGCAGCGGATCCAGGCCATTTCCGGTCCGGTGGAGATCGATCGCTATCGGGAGCAGAAGGATGCCAGCGGGCGGGTGACCCAGTACCGGGTGTGGGCCCATCGGTAAACCGCATCTTTATCAGCTATGCAAGGTTCACGATGAGGGGATTCATGGTCAAGGCGGGAAGAACCATTGCGCTGCTGTGCCTGGGTTTGATGGCTTTGCTACCGGACGCAGTGCGGGCGCAAAACGCGGATCTGGAAAAGGTCATCGCGCAACTGGATGCGGCGGCGGCGAAGTTTTCCAGCGCCCAGGCGGACTTCACCTGGGATCAGTTCACGGCTGCGGTGCAGGACGACGATTTGCAGACGGGCACGATTTACTTTGAGCGCAAAAAAAATGGCACCCGGATGGCTGCCTACCTCAAGCGGGACAACGGGAAGCCTGCGCCCAAAACGGTGTTGTATGACGGCGGCGAAGTTGACTACTATCAGCCCCTGATCAAGCAACTGGACATCATGAAGGCCGGAGCCCACCGCGGCCAGTGGGAAAGCTTTCTGACCCTGGGCTTCGGCGGCAGCGGCTCAGACTTGGAGTCCAATTGGAAGGTGAGCTTTCAGGGGACGGAAAAGATGAGCGGAGTGGCTGTAGCTAAGCTCGACCTGGTTCCCAAGGAACAGACGGTTCTGGACTTGTTTACGCACGTTACGATCTGGGTCGATCCTACGCGTGGCGTCAGCTACCAACAGGTCTTCTATGAGCCTACCGGCGATAAGCGCACGGCTACCTACCAGAACATTCGCAACAACGTGCCTTTGCCGGCGGATGTCTTCCAAATCAAGCCCTTGCCCGGCACCACCACGGTGCACAAATAACTAGCGGCGAACACCATCAGCAAGGGAAAACACTCCAGGGTGTAGCGTGATTCCGGGGCCTCCAAGGTCGCGAGCAACAGGCTGCGCAGCAGGATAAGAGCCACCATGGCGCCAGCCATAGGGGGCCAGCGCAGCGCTCCCAGGAAAGCCGCCAGCAGATAGGCCAGGTTGACCAGGCTATACACCATCGCGACCCAGGTTTCGGCGGGGTGCTGAGAATACTGCCACCAACGGAGGTGGGCGTTGGTGGTTTCCACTCGAGGGCGTAGCCACATGTCCGCCACCCGAAGCAGCGGCAGAATGAAGTAATAACGGACGGGATGAGCACGGATGCGCTCCTGGGCTAAGTGGCCGAAGCGGCCGTCGAGTGCGGTCGTCAGGGTGGTGGTGGCGTTGTAATCCTGCAACAGCTTCTGCGTCTCTTCGGATTGCCCGGCATTGTCGATGGCGCGAGGAGGCAGGTTGGCGGGATCGATACGGTCGCTGTTACCGTTCCAGTAGATTTCGCTAGTGGAGGTAAAGTCCGCAGTCAAGGTTTTGACCCAAAGGACAAAGCCGGGAGCAGCGAACTCTCCAGGATCATTGGCGTACCGCGGTGCCAGGGGCTGAAACACATGGAAGGTACGCCAGTTGCGCATGGTCCAGGGCACAAAGGGCAGGAGCGAGAGCAAGCCGGTCATGACCGCGATGCGCACCGTCTTTTCAAGTCCCCACTGATGGCGGCCATACACCAGCAGCGTGGTCCACAGGACGACAGCCAGCAGGGCGCCATCCGGGCGCAGCAGAGCGGCGTAGCTCCAAGAGAAGATGAGGAGGACTGTCCATAACGGTCGCGGGCGTTCGAGTAGTTCCGCCAAGGCGAGAAAACCTAAAGCGACACAGAAAATGGAGAGGGTTTCGGTGAGGGGGAAGGCAACGTAATTTGCCGTAAAAGGACAGAGAGCTGCCAGCAGCAGCGCGTACCGGGCGGCCCGTGGGCCACTCAGTTTCCTCGCCAACTGTGCGATGAGCAGGCAAGTGCCCAGGTCAATGAATGCCTGGATATACAACACGGCACGATAGTGTGCTGTGCCGAAGACGCCGAAGCATAACGCCAGAAATGCAGGATAGCCGGGCAGGCGGACCAAAGTGGGCTCCACCGTGGTTAAGCCCGACGCATGGCCCACGGAGTGGCCATAGACTCCGTGGCTCAGCCAGTTGGCTGCGATGTCTCCGTACAGAAGCGAGTCACCCTGCACCATGGGGTGGGCGTGAATGAACCACAGACGCAGAGCGGCTCCGGCGGCGAGCACCACCAGGGTGAAGAGCGAGGGCATGCAACAGGATCCCATACGGGCTGACTGGAAATGTCTTTGACCGAGCGGGTTCTTGGCTGGGTGAGAGCTTAAAAGCACCCACGACCCGGGTTCCTGTAAGCTTTCTTCAGGCCATGAATCGCCAGATCTTCTTTGATCCGCAGCGCAAACGATGGAAACGCCTACGCCGCATTCTGGATGCGGTGGCGGTCTTCTCCACCTTGATTCTGGTGCTGTTTACCCTCAACGTGGTGAAGAATCAGCCGCTGCCAGAGCTTTTGCTACCCACTCCCAGACGGAACTATCGGGCCATCCAGGAACAAGCCGCTGCCATCAAAGCCAAGTATCTGAAGCCGGCACGACGCAAGACCAGCCGCAAACCTTCTGAAATTCCCTTCAACAGCGGCGAAGGTCTGCGCGCAGCCTACTACGTAGACGATGACGCCGGCAGCTACGCTTCGCTCAAGAGCCACATCCACCAGATCGATATCCTCTTCCCGGTTTGGTTGTACCTGACCAAGCCCGACGGCACCCTGGAGGGCGGTCTGATCGCTGAAGCGCCCTTACGGCTCTTCAACGTGGTGGATGCGCACGGGGTGCACAGTGTCGATCCACAGAACAAAATTCATGACCTGATCGCCGCCGCCCACGAGGATACGGAGATCTTTCCGCTGATCAAGAACTTCGATGTGCTTAAGCAAGCCTGGGACCCAGGCGTGGCCGCCATGCTGAAGGATCCGGCAGCGCGGAACAACCTGGAGCGCCAGGTGGGTATCTTTCTGGCTGCCAATCCCAGCTACCGCGGCATCTCGCTCGATCTGGAGGACCTGCCGGACGACGCGCAAGCAGATTACAACTCCCTGATCGAAGAGTTGTATCGCCAGCTGCACCCTAAGAATCTGCGGCTCTTTGTCAACCAGGGTGTAGGCGCGGATGACAGCGAATTCGCAGAGTTGGCCAAAAATACCGACGGCATCGTGTTGATGAACTATGACCAGCACGAGGAGACAAGCGGGCCCGGCCCGATCGCAGCCCAGGACTGGTTTGAAAACAATCTCAAGCACGTACTGACGATCGTGCCCAAAGAGAAGCTGATTTGCGCCATCGGCAACTACGGGTACAACTGGACCATGTCGCTGCCCAGCAGGCACCACCCGGCAAAGGTGCTGGATACGGAAGATATCGTGGTGCAGGACGGATGGCTGGCGGCCTCGGAAGCCAATGCAGATTTGCGCCTGGCGGGCGATGAGCTGAACCCGCATTTTACCTATGACGATGAAGATGCCCATGTGCGCCACCAGGTGTGGATGCTGGATGCGGTGACCGCATTGAACGAACTGCGGGCGGCGCGGCAAATGGGGCTGCAGACGTTTGCGCTGTGGTGTTTGGGCGAAGAGGATCCTTCGCTGTGGTCGATCTGGGACCATCCCAGCAACATGGCTGCTCCGCAGTCGCTCAAACAGATACCACCGGGCAATGATGTGGTTTCGGACGGCGAAGGCGACATCCTGCGCATTACCGGAGAACCGCACGCGGGTTCGCGCACCATCGACATGGATTCCTACAACTGGACCGTGACCGATGAGCACATGCTGACCTATCCCTCGCCCTACAGCATTGAGTACTACGGATATAAGCCGGGGGCGGTGGCGATCAGCTTCGATGACGGACCGGATCCGACCTGGACCCCGAAGATCCTGGACATTCTCAAGCAAAAGGGTGTGCACGCGACGTTCATGATGATCGGGGAACAGGCCCAGGACAATGTGAGCCTGATGAAGCGGGTGATGGCCGAGGGACATGAGATCGGCAATCACACCTGGACTCATCCAGATATCAGCGAGATTTCGCCCGAACAGGTGCGTCTGCAGCTGAACCTTACGGAGCGGTTGTTTGGCAGCAAACTGGGCGTAAAGCCATTGTTTTTCCGGCCCCCCTATTCCATCGACCAGGAACCGGATACGAACGATCAGGCAGCGCCTGCATATTTGATCCAGAAGATGGGCTACACCATCATCGGCAACAAGATTGACACCGGCGATTGGGACGAGCGTCAAAGGAAGACACCGCAGGGCATTCTGCAGGATGTGCTCGATCAATTCGAGCTGATGAAGACCAAGCCCCAGTTCCGCGGCAGCATCATCCTGATGCACGATGGTGGCGGCAATCGCAGCGTGACGGTGGCCGCATTGCCGGTGTTGATCGATGGGTTGCGGGCGCGAGGCTTTACCATCGAGCAGGTTTCTGACTTGATGGGAAAGACGGAAGCCGAAGTGATGCCACCGCTCAACTCCAAAGAGCGATGGCAGGCGCGGGTGGACTCAGTTGCCTTCTTCGCCTGGGCTTTCTTCAACCACTTCGTGGTCAGCCTGTTTTTTCTGGGCGATATTTTGATGAGCGCGCGGTTGATCCTGGTGGGCGTCTTTGCCTTGATTGATCGCTTGAGGAAACGCCACGTTCCGCAAGTGGCGGGAGGATTTTTGCCCCGAGTTGCGGTGCTGATCCCCGCTTACAACGAAGAGAAAGTGATTGTGCGCACTATCCGCTCGGTACTGAACTCCGACTATCCTCACCTGCGAATTATCGTGATCGACGATGGGTCTCCGGATCGAACTTCCGAGGTGGCTCGCGAAGCCTACAAGGAGGAAATTGCGGCGGGCATGCTCACGGTGCTGCGCAAGCCGAATGGAGGCAAGGCGGAAGCGCTCAACTTCGCTATCTCCAATCTGGAAGAAGATTTCTATGTGGGCATCGATGCCGATACGGTGATCGCGGCTGATGCGGTGTCGAAGCTGGTTTGCCATTTTGCTGACCCGGCGATTGGAGCCGTTGCCGGCAACGCCAAGGTGGGTAACCGGGTTAACCTGTGGACTCGCTGGCAGGCCCTCGAATATATCACCAGCCAGAACTTTGAGCGCAGAGCATTAGACCTGTTCAATGTGGTCACCGTGGTTCCGGGCGCCATTGGAGCGTGGCGGACCGAGGCTGTGCGCCAGGGTGGTGGCTACCCGGTCAATACGGTGGCCGAGGATGCCGACCTGACCATGAATCTGCTGGAACAGGGCTACAAAGTCATCTACGAGGATCGTGCGCTGGCCTTCACTGAGGCTCCCGCCACGGCAGGCGGGCTGATGCGGCAGCGCTTCCGCTGGTCTTTCGGCACCTTGCAGGCGGTTTACAAGCACCAGGCCGCATTCCTCAAGAACAAGGCGATGGGGTTGTTTGCCCTGCCCAATATCCTGGTCTTCCAGATTTTGTTGCCGCTGGTTTCGCCGTTTATCGACCTGATGTTTGTCGCTGGAGTGGTGCACTACCTGATCGACCGCCACTTCCACCCTGAGGCCGCCAACGCGGCTAACTTCGAGAAATTGCTGACCTTCTTTCTTGCCTTCCTGATCATCGACTTTGTGACTTCCGCGCTGGCCTTCAGCCTGGAGCGGAAACACGCCGCCAACAAAGGGGATGGATGGCTGCTGTTCCATATCTGGCTGCAACGCTTTGCCTATCGCCAGCTGTTTTCGCTGGTGCTGTTCAAGACGGTGAAGCGGGCGATTGATGGGCGGCCCTTCAACTGGGACAAGCTGGAGCGGACGGCCCAGATGTCCGCCCAGACGGAGCGGCTCACGGCCACGCGATAAAGAGTAAAATCAACCTGTTATGCCAACCGCACAAATTAGCACAGTTATTCAGGCAGTTGCGCCTCGCGGCGTCTTCCACAACGAACCTTTTCTCGATTTTCGCAATCCGGAGAATGTGCATGCCATGCAGGATGCGCTCACCCGGGTCGGAGACATGCTCGGCCACGAGTATGAGCTGATCATTGGCGGGGAGCGATCGCGGACTGCGGAAAAGATACAGTCACTGAACCCGGCGCGGCCGGCGCAGGTGGTGGGCGTGCATCAGAAAGCTGGCCTCGAACACGCCGAGCGGGCGATGAGTGCAGCGCTCGAGGCGTTTGCTACCTGGCAGTACGTTGCCGTGGAAGAGCGGGCGGCGCTGCTGCTGCAGACCGCAGAACTGATTCGCAAGCGGAAATTTGAGTTCTGCGCCTGGCTGACGTACGAGGTGGGGAAGAATTGGGCTGAGGCCGATGCGGATGTCGCCGAGACCATCGACTTTCTCGAGTTCTATGCGCGTGAGGCGCTACGGCTGGCTGGGGCGACGACGCCGATCCAGTATCCTGGCGAGCGCAATCAGCTGGTTTACATTCCGCTGGGCGTGTGCGCAGTGATCCCGCCCTGGAATTTTCCTTTTGCCATTATGGCGGGCATGACTGCGGCGGCGGTGGTCACGGGCAATACCGTCATCCTGAAGCCGTCGAGCGATTCGCCGACCATTGCGGCGCGATTCCTTGATGTGCTGGAAGAGGCGGGGATGCCGCCGGGGGTGGTGAATTTCTGCCCCGGGTCAGGGAGCACGTTTGGCAACGCAATCGTTGAGCATCCGAAGACGCGTCTGATTGCGTTTACCGGCTCCAAGGATGTGGGCCTCGATATTCACGCCCGCGCGGCGCAGACCAAACCGGGACAGATCTGGATCAAGCGCGACATCCTGGAGATGGGGGGCAAGGATTCGATCATCGTCAGCACGGACGGCGATCTGGACGCTGCGGTGGAAGGCGTGGTGGCTGCGGCGTTTGGCTTCAGTGGGCAGAAGTGCTCGGCGTGTTCCCGGGCCATTGTGGACGACGCGATCTACGATGTTTTTGTGGAGCGTGTGCGGGAGCGGGTGCAGCGTTTGCAGGTAGGCGATCCGGCGACCAACGCCAGTGTGGGGCCGGTGGTTAGCCGCTCAGCCATGGATACGATTCTTTCTTACATTGAAATTGGTAAAAGCGAGGGCCGGTTGTTGACGGGCGGCCATGCGGTTGCGAACGCGGAGGGTGGCTATTATCTGGAACCTACTGTGATTGTGGATGTTGCGCCTACGGCGCGGATTGCCAAGGAAGAGATTTTCGGGCCGGTGCTGGCGGTGATCCGGGCGCGCGATTTTGATGAGGCGTTGGAGATTGCTAACAATACGGAATATGGGTTGACCGGGGCAATTTATTCCAGTTCGCGGGAGAAGCTGGAGCACGCGCGGCGTGCATTTCATGTAGGGAATTTGTATTTGAACCGCAAATGCACGGGAGCTATGGTGGGCGCGCATCCGTTTGGCGGATTTAATATGTCGGGGACCGACTCCAAGGCCGGCGGACCCGATTATTTGTATTTGTTTACCCAGGCGAAATCGATCGCGGAGAAGGTGTAAGGGAAATTACCCGCAGGGGCTAAAGCCCAGCTTTTTTGAGGCGTTACGGCACGACTAAAGTCGTGCCCTGATACAAAGCCTAGTTCCACGCAGACGCTTTAGCCGCGCATTTAATCGAGATTTGTGGCAGGGCTAAAGAGCCTGCGTGAGAACTCAATTTGTCTCAGGGGACAACTTTACGGGCCGCGAAAAGATTTGTTTTGTATCGGGGCACGACTAAAGTCGTGCCCTGATACAAAGCCTAGTTCCACGCAGACGCTTTAGCCGCGCATTTAATCGAGACTTGTGGCAAGGCTAAAGAGCCTGCGTGAGAACTCAATTTTGTCTCAGGGGACAATGCGGGTTGCGAAAAGATCTGTTTTGTATCAGGGCACGACTTGAGTCGTGCCGAAAACGATTGAAAATACGTCGGGCTTTAGCCCCTGAGGGCATCTTTTTTATCACAGCATAAAGAGATTTCAGAGGACGGAAAACCGTACCCAGCGGCTAAAGCCGGGTATAGCGGTGTCATTTACGGCACGGCTGAAGCCGTGCCCTTCCAGGAGTCCTCAGGCAAACTCTAAAGGCCGTACCCTTCAACAACCTTTAGGCCGGCGTAGGGTTTCGGCGAGGACGGCGGTTGGCCTGCAGAATTTTCTTGCGTAGACGTAGAGACTTGGGCGTCACCTCTACCAGCTCGTCTTCGGCAATAAATTCAATGGCCTGTTCCAGGTTCATCGGCTTGAACGGAACCAGGCGGATGGCGTCGTCAGCGCTCGAAGCACGCATATTCGTGAGCTTCTTTTCGCGCACCACGTTTACGTCCAGGTCGTTGTCTCGCGAATGCTCACCGATGACCATGCCCTCGTAGACGTCCACCCCAGCGGTCACGAAGAGCACTCCCCGATCCTGCAGTCCGTTGAGCGCGTAGGCGGTGGTGGCGCCGTTGCGGTCGGAGATGAGCGCCCCGCTGGGCCGCTGCGGTATCTCTCCCTGGTAGGGCATGTAACCGTCAAAGAGCGAATTCATCACAATGGTGCCGCGGGTCTCAGTGAGCATCTCGCTGCGCAGACCAATGAGGCCGCGGCTAGGCACGCGGAACTCCAAACGCACACGACCGTAACCGTGATTGTGCATCTTCACCATCTCCCCGCGCCGCGGTCCCAGGCGCTCGATCACGGTGCCCACGAATGCGTCCGGCACGTCGATGGTGAGGTGTTCGACCGGTTCCATGACTTTGCCATCTACCGTTTTGGTTACGATTTCGGGACGGCCGACCATCAACTCAAAGCCCTCGCGGCGCATCATCTCAATCAGGATGGCGAGCTGCAACTCTCCGCGGCCCAGAACTTTGAAACTGTCGGGGCTGCCAGTCTCTTCTACACGAATGGAGACGTTGGTGAGTAGTTCCCTGTCCAGACGCTCGCGGAGGTTGCGCGAGGTGACAAACTGCCCTTCCCGCCCAGCCATGGGCGAATTGTTGACCGAGAATTGCATGGCGATGGTCGGCTCGTCGATGACGATGAGAGGCAGCGGCGCCGGATTCTCGATGCCGGTGATGGTCTCCCCAATGGTGATTCCGGTGACCCCGGCGATGGCGACAATGTCGCCGACCTGGGTCTCCTCCGTGTCGGTGCGCTTCAGTCCGTTAAACGTGAACAGCTTGGTGATCTTGGTCTTGAGCAGCGAACCGTCGCGCTTGGAGATGTTCACTTCTTCCCCGTTGCGCAGGGTTCCGTTAAAGACGCGGGCAATAGCCAGACGGCCAAGGTAGTCGGAGTAATCGAGATTGGTGACGAGGATCTGGAGGGGTCCGTCGGGATCTCCGCTGGCGGGCGGAATGGTGGAGATGATGGTTTCAAAGAGCGGTTGCAGGTTTTCCCCGGGGGTCTCGAGCGAGGTGCTGGCAGTGCCGAGCTTGGCGTTGGTGTAGAGCACGGGAAAGTCCAGCTGGTCTTCGTGCGCGTCCAGATCGATGAAGAGGTCGTATACCTCGTCGAGTACCTCTTTGGGCCGAGCGTCGGGACGGTCGATTTTGTTGATGACCAGAATGGGCAACAGCTTAGCCTCTAATGCCTTGGACAGCACGTAACGGGTCTGGGGCAGTGGGCCTTCGGAGGCGTCCACCAGGAGCATGACGCCGTCCACCATCTTGAGTGCGCGCTCAACCTCGCCTCCGAAGTCGGCGTGGCCGGGGGTGTCGACGATGTTGATCTTGGTGTCCTCAAACTGGATGGCGGTGTTCTTGGCGAGAATGGTGATGCCGCGCTCTTTCTCCAGTTCGTTCGAGTCCATGACCCGTTCAGTAAGGGCTTCATTGGCACGGAAGGTGCCGGCCTGGCGCAACATGGCATCCACGAGCGTCGTCTTACCATGGTCGACGTGGGCAATGATGGCGATATTTCGAATGGGCTGGCTCACGGGCGAGGAATTCCTATTCTTCCGGGTCGCGGAAAGGCGTTGGTTGAGATTGACTAGCCTTGCTTTGAGCTGGCTGGGTACGACAGGCAGGACAACCGGGTGATGCCTTGCCTCTAGTCTAACAGGGCGCCTTCCCGGAACACTGCCGGGCTAGAGCTGTGGTATCCCACCCGGCGTTCCATTTGCGGATAGAGCGCTACTTACTGGGGGGCGGGGCCTCGTACTACCTGGACGAAATCGTCCAGGCGGAGACGGCGGGCAAAGGCTTCCTTGATCTGACCAGCGCTGAGTTCGTAGTACTTCTTCGCCGCCACGATGGGCTCATCCAAGGGAAGGCCGATAACCGCCCGGCGCAGCAGACCCTGGGCGACTCCCTCTTCGCTTGACTCGCCCAAAGGGATGGAACGCAGCAGCATGGCCTTGGCCAGGTGTAGTTCATCAGGGGTCACGTCCTGGGTGCGCATCTGGTCCAGGTCGCGCTGTACTAACGCTCTGGCCTTCGAGACCTTGTCCGGATCGCAGCCGTAGGTCACGGTATAGCTGGCCCGGGTCTTCGATGCCTCCATGCTGACATCCACGTTGTAAACGTAGCCGGATACCTGGCGGAGATCATGGTAGAGACGGGTGGCGTAGAAGCCGCCCCCGAGGACGTGATTGCCCAACTGCAGCGGATAGTAATCGGGGTCGAAGCGGTTGAGGTTCAGCTGCTGGGCTAACACTACGGAATCCTGCACCGCCTGGGGGTCGGGAACGTTGGCAGCCGAAGCCTTGTTGACCGCAATCGGAGGCAGCGTGGTATCCGGCTTCGTACCTTCGGCCTTCCAGTCTCCAAACCACTTGGCGATCACTGCCTTGGCTTCCTCCGGGGTGGTGTCGCCGATGACCACGATGGTGGTCAGGTCGGGGCGCACGGTGGTGGCGTGATATTGCTTGACGTCGTCGAGGGTAACGGTATCCAGCGTGGCCGGAGTCGCTTCGCGAAGCACTGGGTCGCCGGACGGGAGCAAGGCAATATCCAGCGCGCGGGAGGTGCGGTAGCCAGGACTCTTCAGGTTGCCGGCAACGAACTGCGCCGTCTGGTCCTTGACGACCGCGAAGGCTTCGGCGGGCAGCGCGGGATGCAATTCGTTGTCGGCCAGCAACTGCACGCCGCGGGAGAAGTTCTCTTTCAATACTTGCACCGAGAAGTCGAAACCAGCGGTCTCGTTGGCGGCGATGTCGTCGAGCGCCTTCTGGTAGGCCAGGCGATCCAGCGTGGTCGTCCCATAGGAGTAGAGGCCGTCAAGGACATCCGAAACCCCCTCTTTTCCCTTTGGTGTCTGCAGATCGGCATTGTTCTTCACCGTGCCGACTACGGTCACGGTGGGGCTGGTGTGGTCCGTCTTGACGATCAGGCGAAGGCCGTTGGGGAGAGTGGAGTCAGAGGCGACAATGTAATTGGCCGGGACCTTTAGTTGCGAAAGTGAGCCCTGAGCCCAATCCGGCAACACCACGGGCTTGGTGGGGGCGGAGGTCATCTTCTCTCCTCCGCCAAAGCCCTTGGCGGCGACCGCCTCACCGGAAGGCGATGGTTTCAAGGTGGCGGTGATGGAGTTGTTGGGGACCAGGTACTGTTTGGCCACCCGGTTCACGTCGGCCAGGGTCACTGTCTTGATGGCCTGAATGTCATCCTCCGGAGAATTGCGGCCTTCGGCGGTGAGCGCCTGCGACCAGACCGAAGCCAAGCCTGGAATGGAGTTGCGTTGAAACTCGGCAGAGGCGATCTCGCTGCGTTTGGCGGCGTCGAAGAGATCCTGGGACAAGCCTTTCTGCGCATAGCCCTCGATGATTTGGCGCATCTCGTTCATCGGGCCGGCTGAATCGGCGCTGGCGGGCAGAGCGATGACACCGAAACCCACACTGGCTTTGGGATAGCTCTCGGAAACTTCGAAACCCGCATAGAGAGCCTTGCCTGCGGGCACCATGCCGTAGACGTCGCCACGCTGGCTGCCCAGGATATCGGCCAGTATCTGAGTTGCCGCGTAATCGGGCGAATCCGTGCCCGGCATGCGATAGGCGACGAAGCCCAGGACATAAGGCAGATTGCTGTCAAGGGTAAAGGTCTCCGGCTTGACCGGGGTCAGGTTGACGGCTGGGTGCTCAGGCACGGGGTGGTTGGAAATGTCACCGTAGAGTTGTTTGACCTTGGCGATGGTGGCCACCGGATCGACGTCGCCGACGATCACCAGGATGGCGTTGCCGGGGGTGTACCACTGCTTATAAAAGGCTTTGAGCATGGCACCGGTGGTGGCATCGAACGAGGGCCGGGTGCCGAGTGGATCGTGCGCGTAGGGCGTTCCGGCGAACATATCGCTGTTCAGGCGATCGATAAATTTATAGGTGGGGTTGGAGAGGTCGCGGGAGACTTCCTGTTCGATGGCGCCTCGTTCATGGGCCCACTCTTCTTCGGAGTCATCGACGCCGCGCAGGCAGGCTGCCTGCGCCTGCAAGGCTACGTCGAGATCGGCGGCGGGAACGGTGGTGAAGTATTGGGTGATATTTTGCTGGGTGTCGGCATTGTCGCGGCCACCTAACTGGGCGTAGATGGCGGCTGTTTGATCGGCGGTCATGCCGGTGCAGCCGCGGAAGGCCATATGTTCCTCAGCATGGGCCGAGCCGGGGAAGCCGGGAGGGGTTTCATCTCCGCCGACTTTGAAGTTCAACTCCACCGTAACCACGGGCGCCAGGGAACTGCGCACGATGACCACCTGCAAACCGTTGGAAAGGGTGGCGCGGGTAACGTTGCCGGGATCCGCAGCGCGCACTGGCAATACGGTTAGCAGGAGCAACAAAGGCAGCAGAGCTTTTGACTTCAAGTCGATCTCTCCAGGGCGATTTTCGCCGCTAATTCAGTTTTGCATGGTGTAGCCACGCGCGGCTACCAGCGCGGGCGTTCTCTTGGACTGGTGACCCAGGAAAATGACACTGGGACCTTCGTTTATCCCACCCTTAGCAAAGAGCGCGAAGGATGTGGCGCCCTTACACCCACACATCCCAATCGCGCTTTCCAGGTAAGCCACGACCCTCCCCTTGTCATCACACATCCCATCGCAGCTTTCCACGTAAGTCACGATCCTCCCTTTGTCATCCCGACCGAAGCGAAGCGAAGTGGAGGGATGACAAGGGAAGGGTCGTGACTTACCTGGAAAGCTGCGATTGGGATGTGTGGATTGACAAGGGGAGCGATGTTTGAAATGGATCATTCCAGGGGCATGACGTCCACACCGACCTTCAGGCTGTGTTTGGCGCCGCCCAGGAGCACTCCGCGGATGGGGCTGACGTCACTGTAGTCTCTTCCCCAAGCCAAGGTGATGTGGCCATCGGTGGGAACACAGTTGTTGGTGGGATCGAAGTCTACCCAACCGAAGCCGGGACACCACGCCGAACACCAGGCGTGGGAGGCGTCGGCTCCCACCAGGCGGGGGCGCCCCTGAGGAGGAAGGGTGCGCAGATAACCACTCACGTAACGGGCTGGAAGGCCCAGCGAGCGCATGCAGGCGATGTGTAGATGGGAAAAGTCCTGGCAGACTCCACGGCGTTTTTCAAAGAAGGTTTCGACCGGTGTGGTGACCTCGGTTGCCTTGGGGTCAAAGCGGAAATCATGATGGATGCGCGCGGTTAAGTCGAAGACGGCTTCGAGCAGGGGACGGTTTTGGGGAAAGGATTCGCTGGCATAGGCGGCCAGCTCCGGCTTGGCAGAAACCCGGATGGAGTCGAAGACGAATTGATACGCCTCCAGGCCGTCTTGGCTGCAGTCCGCAGGCACAGCGTCACGGACGGTTTCCCAGGCCGGGGATTCCGAGAAGACGGGGTGAGTGAGGGCATCCACTTCCAACTCGCTGATCGCCTCCACGCTCATCCGGCTGTGCGATTCGGGCAGGGTGAAGGAGGTAACGGTGTTGCCGAAATAGTCGATATGGGTGGTGGCGTGCGAGGGAGGTACAGGCCAGACGGACAGGTCCATGGCCCGCCGCCGCTGCCCACGTAGATCGCGCGGGGTGAGGCGGACGACGTGATGGGACACTGACACCGGCTGCACGTAGTCGTAGATGGTTTGGTGCCGTACGCGGTAAAGCATGGCTCAGGTTTTCCTTGTAGGCATCAGGTCGCACGCTCCATCTCTGCGTGGCTGAAATAGGTGTTGGAGATGGCTTCTGAGAAGGCCGGTAAAGCAGTGTCCAGGTTCTCGAGCAGGCTATCCAGCTGGGTGCGGTTGGTTCCGCTTCGGGTGTCACAGAGAAGTTCCACGTCGGCATGGAGCAGCCGGGCCGCTGCTGCTTCCATTTGCCTTTGCTTCACCACCGGCCAGCCTGATCCGGAGGGCATGCCGGAAAGCGCACTCGAGTGGCGCGCCAGATCTTTCAGCTGGAAGGCCAGAGAGCGCGGATTGGCTGCTTCGTTCATCAACAGATCGAGCACCGGTGCGGGCTGCAAGACGGTGAAGTAGCGCGAGCGGTAGGTGATGGAACTGTCCGCCACCTCCAACAGCATTTCCAGGGACGGCCAATTTTCCGGGTCCATGGGGACCACGATCGAACGGAGCAGCTCGATGAGTTGAAGCGAGCGCTCGACACGGCGGCCAATGTTGAGAAAATGCCATCCCGGGCCGCGGGTGATGTTTCCGCCTTCGATTCCCCGCAAGGCGGCAAGGGTCAGGATGCAGCTATTGAGGACGGCCAACGCGTCGGCGGCCGAAACGTAGCCCCAGGCGACACGGTCCGAGGCGCGAGCCAGGCTGCCCATGTGGCTCACAATGCGCAACAAGTCGCTGGAGAGACGATCCCGGACCTGGGCCGCAGCCCGCGTGGCCCGGCCGAGATTGGCATTGAGACTGTCGTTGCGCTGCTCTTCAAAAATCAGCGAGAGTATTTCCTTTTCCAGATCTCCCTGCTGATCGAGCTTGCCTTGCGGATCATCCTTAGCCAGCCGGGAATAGGGGGACTCCAGGCACTCGTACAACTTCATCAAAGAGTGCCAGCCCACGCTCTCAGGTCCCCAGGATTCGCCGGTCATGCGAGAGAGGATGCAGCGCAGAACCCGGGCCAAGTGCTCACAACGCTCGGCATAACGGCCCAACCAGAAGAGGTGTTCGGCGGCGCGGCTGGGCAAATCGCTGCTTACGCCGCGATGCAGCTCTACCGGCAAATCGCGGGGACGGCGGAGGGTGAAATTGTCGACCGGCTCAGGGGAAAGAACCCAGGTGTCTTTACTGCCGCCGCCGTGCTGCATGGAGACGACTGGGGTATCGGCGGATGGGGAAACGCGGGTCAGTCCTCCGGGCATGACGATCCAGCTGTCCCCGGCGGCGGCGATGTAGACGCGCAAGACCACCCGGCGCGGCGCAAGCACACCGTCTGACCACACCGGAACACTGGACAGGTTGAGCAATTCCTGTCCGACAAAATCGTTGGGCTTGTTTTGCAGCTGGTCCAACAAGCGCGAACGTTCAACGGGGCCCAGCCTGCCTCCGAAAACCGGCTCCATTCCTCTTGCCGGGTAAGCGGGCTTGATGACCAGGAAATCGAGATTGTGGCGAACATAGCTGTTGGCCGCGGGTTGCCCGCACCACCAGGTGGCGACTGAGGGCAGAGCCAGCCGCTCGCCTAGCAACTTCCGGCTGAGGCCGGGGAGAAAGGGAATGAACGCCGAGGTCTCGAGCAAGCCGCTGCCCAGGGCATTGGCGACGGCGACGTTTCCCGAGCGGACGGCCTCTACCAGGCCGGGCACTCCGAGGTAGGAGTCGGAGCGCAATTCGAGCGGATCGCAGTAGCCATCGTCCATACGGCGCAGGATCACGTCTACCGGGCGCAGACCTTCGAGCGACTTGAGGAAGACGCGGTTCTCGCGCACGGTGAGATCTCCTCCCTGCACCAGGGTGAAGCCGAGATAACGAGCCAGGTAGGAATGCTCAAAGTAGGTCTCGTTCAGCGGCCCCGGAGTCAGAAGCACGATGCGCGGATGGGTGCGTGGCGAAGGCGAGAGGCGCAGCATGGTCTCGCGAAAATCGCGGAAGAAGCCTGCCAGGCGGTGCACCTGGGCCTCGCGGAAGAGGTCAGGGAAAGTCTCCGCCATCACGATGCGGTTTTCCAGCGCATAGCCGGCGCCGGAAGGGGCCTGGGTGCGGTCGGAGATGACCCACCATTGGCCATCGGGGGAGCGCGCCAGATCGACGGCCAGCAGGTGGAGGTAGGTTGATCCTGGAACCGGGACATCATGGCAGGCGTGCCAGAAAGCAGGATTGCCGAATACCAGGGCGGCGGGAAGATCTCCGTTGAGAAGCAGCTTCTGCGGTCCGTAAAGATCGGCCAGAATGGTGTTGAGCAGGCGAGCGCGTTGGATCAGGCCAGCTTCCAGATAGCTCCATTCCGCGGGCGGGATAAGCAGCGGAACAGCATCCAGACTCCACGGGCGATCGCTGCCCAGCGGATCGCCGTAGACGTTGTAGGTTACGCCGTTTTCCCGGATGCGCTGGCGCGCGATTTGCCAGCGGTGGGCCAGCTCCTTGCTGCCGAGCGAAGTTAAGGATGCAATGTAGCGATCCCAGTGAGGGCGAAGGATACCGGGCTCTTCGCACATCTCGTCGTAAACGCCAGGGGCCTGGCGATATTCGGCGGTCAGTAGCGGGTCGTCCAGTATTTCAGCCATGCGCTTAGCGGTTAGAGCCGCGCTCCCTTGCGGAGATTCCGTTTAATATGCTCTGTCGAAAATAAAGCTACAACTTCCAGACTTTGAGTGGGTGGCCCAGGTCTCGCTTTTGAGACCTGGGTGTTCCGGCCCGCAACCACTTTAACCTGAGCCGCCCCTCTCCCCTTGTCATCCCGACCGAAGCGTAGCGTAGTGGAGGGATCTGCAGTGGCGCCCAGCGGTTCTCTCGACAGTTATGTCTGCCGCAAGAGCATCATGGGGCCCGTCGCAAATCGAGCGTCAAGGGGAATTCCAGGTTGGGTCTTTCCGGGTGAACTGAAATGGGCCCAGGGGTGTGACCAACAGTGTTGAACCTGGCCAGGCGACGGCTTTCGGCCTCATAGGCGTTCACTGGGAATTGCTCGTTGGCTCGTCCGCCCGGGTGCACCACGTGGTAAGTGCAGCCGCCAACCGCGTGACTCGACCAAGTGTCCACGATGTCAAAGACCAAAGGGCTGTGAATGGGGATGTCGGGGTGCAGGCAGGAGTTGGGCTGCCAAGCGCGGTAACGGACACCGGCTACGAATTCTCCTGCTTGCCCGGTAGGATGAAGCGGAACCGGGCGGCCGTTGCACAGCACGGTGAAACGATGGTCAACCATCCCCGTCACCTTGACCTGCAACCGCTCGACCGAGGAATCGACGCTGCGGGCAGTGCCCCCGCTGGAAGCTTCCTCCCCTAAAACATTCCAGGGCTCCAGCGCGTGGCGCAGCTCCAGCTGCATGCCGCGGGCGCTTACCGAGCCGATGAGAGGAAAGCGGAACTCAAAGTGGGGCGAAAACCACTCACTGCGGAAGGCATAACCGGCGCGGTTGAGGTCGGCTACTACGTCTTCAAAATCGATCTGCACGAAGTGAGGCAGCATGAAACGGTCGTGCAGGCTGGTTCCCCAGGCGACCAGTTTCTGGCGGTAAAGCTTGCGCCAGAATTGGGCGATCAGCGCCCGCACCAATAATTGTTGAGTCAGGCTCATCCGCGCATGCGGGGGCATCTCGAAGGCGCGCAACTCGAGCAGGCCCAGGCGTGTTCCCGAGCCTTCGGGCGGGTCAAGTTTGTCGATACAGAATTCCGCGCGATGGGTGCTGCCGGTGACATCGGTGAGCAAGTGACGGAAGAGGCGGTCGGCGGTACGCATGGAGACAGGCTTGCCTCTCTCGGGGATCTGGTCGAAGGCAATCTCCAACTCATAAAGTGATTCAATCCGTCCTTCGTCGACCCGGGGATGCTGGCTGGTGGGGCCTATGAATAATCCGGAGAGCAGGTAGGAAAGGGAAGGATGGTTTTGCCAGTAATTGACCATGCTGCGCAATAGGTCGGGACGGCGCAGAAACGCGCTGTCGTCGGCGGTCGGTCCACCAATCACCAGGTGATTGCCGCCGCCGGTTCCGGTGTGCTGCCCATCGAGCAGGAACTTCTCCGTTCCCAGGCGAGTCTGACGGGCCAGCTCATAGACGCCGGTGGTGTTTTCGACCAAAGCGTCCCAGGTTGCGGCGGGCTGAATGTTGACCTCGATGACTCCTGGATCAGGCGTGACTTTGAAGACCGAGATGCGAGTGTCGTTGGGCGGGGTATAGCCTTCGATGACCACGGGCGTCGAAAGATGCGCCGCTGTGTCTTCGATGGCAGCCACCAGGTCGAGGTAATCTGCGAGGTAGTCCACGGGCGGCATAAAGATATAAAGCTTGCCATCGCGCGCCTGCACACAAAGCGCGGGCCGGGTCAAGGTCAACGCCTGCTCCTCCCCAGGCTTGGGCTTTCGCTTATCGGCCTCAGGCACCGGCTCATCGGAGGAAGGTGGGCTGGAGAACAGGATCATGCGCCGTTCCGGCCGCGGGGGCAGTTTGTCGCGCTTACGGAAGGGATCCGTATCGAAGTCGTAGGTGACGTCTTCCGGCCTGGTCCAGGGCATGGCTTCGAGCGGCAGACGGTAGCCCATGGGCGAGTCCCCGGGGGTGAGGAACATCCGTTCTACCAGGGGAAACCAGGGCTGGCTGGTCCAGCGCGGTGTACCAGAGCGAGTGGGGATGCGACGCAGAGGGACGACATAGCCAATGGGTTGTTCTGCGGCTTTTTCAAAGAGTTGCGCCAAGTGAGCGCGTTCGGCAAATTCTTTCAGCTTGGGATCGAGCGGGTCGATGATTTCGGGCAACCGCCGTTCCTTCCACAAGTGAAAGAAGATGTCCTCGTAGGCGGTGATGGTGAACGAAGAACTCACCTGAAGGCGCCGGGTCAGGGCTTCCAGGAACCTGCGCGCCTCTTCGGGGCCATAGCCGTAGTTTTTGCCGTCTTCGGCGAAAAGGTTTTGGTTTTCCCAAATGGCTACTCCGTCTTTGCGCCAGTAACAGCCCAGAGCCCAGCGGGGGAGCGGCTCGCCGGGATACCATTTGCCCTGACCGAAGTGCAGCATCGCGCCAGTGGAGAAGCGGTCACGCATGCGCAGCAGAAGCTCTACCGCGAGACGGCGCTTGGCCGGGCTCATGGCAGTGGTGGCCCATTCGCTTCCATTGCGGTCGTCGAGGGAGACGAAGGTTGGTTCACCGCCCATGGTCAGGCGCACGTCCCCTATTTGCAGATCCACGTCCACCTGGTGGCCAAGCGCTTCGATCTGTTCCCATTGCTGATCGGAGTAGGGCTTGGTGACGCGGGGAGATTCATAGATCCTCTGCACGGTCATCGAATAGCTGAACTCGGTCTTGCAGAATTCGAGCGGGCCAGAGATGGGAGCGGCACTGCCGGCGTCGGGAGTGCAGGCGAGCGGGATATGCCCTTCTCCGGCCAGCAGTCCTGACGTGGGATCGAAGCCTACCCAGCCGGCGCCGGGGAGATAGACCTCGGTCCAGGCGTGCAGGTCGGTAAAGTCCATGGAGGCTCCGGCGGGGCCTTCGAGCGGTTTCACGTCGGCGGTGAGTTGGATCAGGTAGCCGGAGACGAAGCGGGCGGCGAGCCCCAGGTTGCGCAGGATTTGCACCAGCAGCCATGCGGAGTCGCGGCAGGAACCAGTACCCAGGGTTAGGGTCTGGTCGCAGGCCTGCACCCCGTGCTCCATGCGGATGACGTAACCGATGTCGCGCTGGACTCGTTGATTGAGGCTGACGAGGAAGTTCAGCGTCGGGGTGCTGACGCGAGGCACCTGGGCCAGAAAGGCGGCCAGCCTGGGGCCGGGCACTTCTGCTTCCAGAAAGGGACGGAGTTCCCGGGCAAGCGAGTTCTCGTAGGTGAAGGGAATTTGTTCCGCGTAGGGCTCCAGGAAAAAGTCGAAAGGATTGAAGATTGCCATTTCGGCAACCAGGTCGACTTCGACCAGAAACTCCGAGGTTCTTTCCGGAAAGACCAGGCGGGCGAGGTAGTTGCCCTGGGGATCCTGCTGCCAGTTGATGAAGTGGTTTTTGGGCAGCACCTTGAGCGAGTAGGAAAGGATCGGAGTACGGCAATGGGGCGCAGGTCGCAGACGAATGGTTTGCGGCCCGAGCATCACCGGACGGTCGTAACGATAGTGGGTCTTGTGATTCAGTGCAATCTGAATTGCCATGGGCGGAGTTCTTATAGATTACATGCCGGGATTGGGGAGAGAACTGCAGATCCCTCCACCCCGCTCCGCTCGGTCGAATATAAAGCTACAACCGTCCAGACTTTCCGCACCATTTTCATCTTCTTAAGTGCGGCCGGGATAACAAAGGGAGAGCCTGTGCCAGCTATGATGTTGGCATGTCACCTACTGCCGAGATTGTGGGCCGCGCGCGGAAGATCAAGCTGTTTCTGATGGATGTCGATGGGACCATCACCGACGGCAGCGTTAACCTCATTTCCTTGCCTGATGGTGGCGGCGTCGCGGAGATGAAGGCCTTTAATTCGCAGGACGGCGCGGGGCTGAAGCTGGCGCACATCATGGGAATCCGCACCGGCTTCATCACTGGCAGGAAATCTCCCGCGGTTACGCAGCGCGCCCACGAGCTGAGCGTGGAGTTCGTCTACCTGGGCCAGGAAACCAAGATGGCCGCGTTTGAGGAGTGCCTGCAGAAAGCCGGAGTTCGCGAGGAAGAGGTGGCCTACATGGGTGACGATCTGCCCGATATGCCGGTGGCCAAACGCGCAGGGCTGGCAGTTGCCGTGGCCAACGCGGCTGCTGAGCTAAAAGCAATCAGCCACTACGTAACGCAAGCCCGAGGCGGCGAGGGCACGGCGAGAGAAGTGGTAGAACTGATCCTCAAGGCCCAGGGACGTTGGGAAGAGGCAGTTCCCAAGGCAATCGCCTAGACACTCCACGGAAAAGCTCCTGCGCACGTTATAGTTGTAGTGATGCTCTTTAAGCAATCCAAAGATCACTCGCGACCCCCCTGGCGGATCGCCGTTGCTCTTGGTTGCACCCTCCTGCTGCTTTTCTGCGCCACGATTCAGGTAGCGCACATGCATACGCCCGCAGATGTGTCTCACACCGGGTGTGCTGTTTGCGCAACTGCGCATGTCGTGATTGCTCCCGCAGCTCCGCTGACGGTCGCTGTTGCTGCGCCCCAAAGAGCGACACCATGGATCGACCGGCAGATCAAGTTTGAGCATCGGTATGTGCACTTCTCCCTCTACACGCGGCCCCCGCCGGTTGGCATTGCTTTCTCCTAAAGCAATTTTCTTCCAACCAATCATGAAGATGGCCCCGGGGGTTGTATGCACTCGTTTCCGCACTCGTTTCTACGTCGTTTTGTTTTTCTGCTTTTTCCGTTACTTCTCGCCGCCAGCAGCCTGCATGCCCAGAGTGCCGCGGGCACGGTTGCAGGAACGGTGACGGATGCGTCCGGCGCGGTCATACCGGGAGCCACGGTCACCATCGAGAACCCTGTCAGCGGGCTCTCCCGGACGGCCAAAACGGACTCGGCAGGCCACTACCAATTCAACAATCTGCCGCTGAATCCTTATCACCTGGTGGCGAATGCCCCCGGTTTTACCGCTTTTACTACGGATGTTTCGGTGCGCTCCTCGGTCCCAGTCGCGCCGGTCATTAGCCTGCAGGTCGGGGGAGCCTCGACTACCGTCACGGTGACCGGTGGCGACCTGGTGGAGAATGACTCTTCTCTGCACACCGATTTGGATCGGACCATGATTGAGAAGTTGCCCCTGGAAAGCTCTTCTTCTTCAGTAAGCTCGCTGGTGACCCTCTCCTCGCCTGGAGTGGCGGCTGATTCCAATGGGCTGTTCCACGGACTGGGCGACCATGCGTCCAATTCGTTTTCAGTGGATGGGCAGCCGATCACCGACCAGCAAAGCAAGGTCTTCTCCAATCAAATTCCTTCGAATTCGATTCAGTCGGTTGAAGTCATCTCCGGTGCGCCGCCGGCGGAGTATGGAGGCAAGACGAGCCTGGTGATCCAGGTGACGACGCGCTCCGGCCAAGGAGTCACCAAGCCTACCGGCAGCCTCACAAGTTCATACGGAACGTTCGGGTCGGCGACGGGCGGCTTCGATATCGCTTATGGCTCCAGCAAATGGGGAAACTTCTTCGAGCTGGATGGACTCAATACCGGGCGCTTTCTGGATCCCCCGGAGTTTAAAGTGTTCCACGGTAAAGGGAATGAGCAGAACGTCTTCGATCGCGTGGACTATCAATTTACCCCAGCGGACGCACTGCATCTGAACCTGAACTACAGCCGGTCGTGGTTCCAGACGCCGAACAGCTACGACAACCTGAATGTGTTGGACCAGTTTGGCAACAACGTGGGGGATACCGATCAGCATTCCAAGATCGAGACCTTCGACATCGCGCCCACGTATACGCGGGTCATCGGGAGTACGTCGGTATTCAACTTTGGTCCGTTTATCCGCAAGGACACGTATCAGTATTTTCCCAGTGAGAATCCACTGGCGGATAAGGGACCGCCCAACCTGCAAAACGAAACCATTTCGCAATACCGGACGCTCACCAATGCCGGGGTTCATTCGGATCTTTCGTATAGCAAGGGCAGGCAAGTGGTGAAGGGCGGGGCGTTGTACTCGAACACCGGCCTCAGAGAGCGCGACAGCCTGGGCATCGTGGCTGCTGCCTTCAACTCACCTTGTGTGGATGGAAACGGAAACCCGGTCAATGGATTTACCAGCCCTACGCAATGCGCCTCTGTCGGCTTGCTGCCCAACAGCGCATTCAACCCGGTGCTGGTGCCGTATGACCTGACCCGCGGGGGGAACAACTACAACTACCTGGGACGCGCGGATATCAAGGAAATCGCTCTCTATCTTGAGGATCAGATCAAGGCCGACGGGTGGCTGTTCAACCTGGGAATACGCGGTGATATCTACAATGGTCTAGCCCACGCCAGCCAGGCAGAGCCTCGACTGGGCGTCTCCTACAACTTGAAGCGCACCAATACTGTGTTGCGCATCTCCTATGCACGCACGTTAGAGTCACCGTTCAACGAGAATCTGGTGCTTTCCAGCCAGGGTTGTTCCAACCAAGTGCTGTCTCCTCTGCTTTTGTGCACGGCGGGAGTGCAAGGTACGCTGCAGCCCGGTTTCCGGAATGAATTCCATGCGGGGCTGCAACAGGCATTCGGGAAAAATCTGGTTTTTAGCGGCGACTACATCTGGAAATACACCCATAATGCATTCGATTTCAGCGTGCTGGGCAATACTCCCATTACGTTCCCCATCGATTGGCATAGTTCGAAGATTCCGGGTTTTGCGCTGCGGGTCGATGTGCCGAATTATCACAATGTGTCGGCATTCGTGGTGATGTCGTCGGTCGCGGCTCGTTTCTTTCCTCCGCAGGTGGCGGGCGCAGGCGCCACCGTGGGGCAGCCGGGACTTCCCTTCCGCATCGATCACGATGAAAGGCTTAATCAGACCACGCACGTGCAGTATCAATTGCCTTTCCACAACAGTCCATGGATCGGTTTTAACTGGCGTTTTGACAGCGGCCTGGTGGCCGGATCGGCGCCTTGCTATAACCCGCTCTCCAATAACCCGAACAGCGCTTGCGTCAATACTTCGACGACTCTGAACGGCCAGCCGGCCGTCGATCTGAGCGGGTTGACTGCCGATGAGGAGTTTGAGGCCGGTCTGGCGTGTGGTGGTATTCGGGCCACGCCGACGACGGTGCTGCCGACACCTTGCCTGGCTTCGGAATACTTCTCAACTTTGCTGAAGATTCCGCCTCCGGGGACTGCATCTAACGACCATAACCCTTCGCGCATTCAGCAGCGGAATTTGTTTGATGCGTCCATCGGGGACGACGACCTTTTTCATGGGGACCGGTTTAAGTGGAGTCTGCAGCTTACGGGCGTGAATATGTCGAACAAGTATGCGTTGTATAACTTTCTTTCGACGTTCAGCGGTACGCATTATGTGACGCCGCGAGCGCTCACGGCAGAGCTTGGTTTCCACTTCTAGACCGGACGTGAGAGGGAGTGAGTGCCGGGGAAAGAAACCGCAGGTCCCTCCACTACGCTTCGCTCCGGTCGGGATGACAATTCTATTGAGGTTCAAGTATCTCTCGCTAAGCTGTTACGGGCACAACAGAATTGTCATCCCGACCGGAGCGGACCCGGATTTCCTACTTCGCACTGCTGGCAACGACCACGGGTGCGGCTCTCCGTAGAGAGAGCCGCATGCAATTGAACAACGCCACCCAACTCGACAGGAAATCCGGGGGAGCGTAGTGGAGGGACCTGCGGTTTCTTTCCCCCGGCACTCACACACCTTAAATCAAATTCAACGGAGTTAGGCAAGAACTTCTTCGGCGCGCAAGGCTAGGCCGCGGGCTACGGAAATGAACTCGTTGCCGGTTCGAATGCGCGGCTCACCGAAGCGCTGCTCGAAGATGCGGCGCACGGCGGGCACTAGCGAAGTGCCGCCGGTTAAGAAGACCCGATCGACCTGGCGACGGCTTACTCCCGCGGTTTGAAGCAGCGAATCTACGCATTGCTCAATCACACGCAGATCATCCGCGATCCAGCTCTCAAAAGACTCGCGGGTGACGGAGATGTTCAGGTCCATGCTGCCGTCACGAAAATGGAACTCTGCAGACTGGGTACGAGACAGCTCGAACTTCAATTGCTGCACGGCCTGGTGAAGGTGGTAGCCGAGATCTTCGTCGATCAGCGTAATCAGGGCTTCGATTTTCTCCGGCTCCAACGCGCGCAGGCGAGCACTCTTCAAGATTTCCACCACGTTCGACGTGCGCAGAAATGACAGGTAATGCCAGCGCTCAAGGTTGGCATAGATCCACGCAGGCACGGCGGGTAGTAGTTTGTTGAGAGACCGCGCGAGCGAGTCCGAACCCAGAGCAGGAGACACAAGCTTGCGCACGATCCTGGCGTCGAAGGCGTCACCCGCTAATCCGACGCCGCTGTTGCCAAGCAAATCCTGTGGGGTGCGGCCACGCTTGCGCACCCCGGGACCAACGTGCAGCAAAGAGAAGTCGCTGGTGCCACCGCCAAAGTCGCCAATAAGGATGAGCTCGTCGTGATCGAGCGTGGCTTCGTAGGCGTAGGCTGCGGCGACCGGCTCCATTTCAAAGTCGATGCGCTCAAAGCCGGCCGCGGCGAAGGCCTGGCGCAGACGGGTGAGAGCAAAGGTTTCATCCTCTGCTATCTCTGCCCCCACAAAGTGCACCGGCCGGCCAACCATGGCATAGCTGATGCCGGTATGAAACTGCCGTTCGGCGTGGCGGCGCAGATCGGCGAGAATGCGGGAGATGAGATCTTCGAGCGTGCAATGGCGCCCGAATACCGCGGTTCCGGTCAGTGTGCGGTCGGAGAGATAGGACTTCAGTGATTGAATCAGGCGGCCCTTGTTCTCCGCCGCCAGGTAGTGCTCGATGGCAGCCGGACCAGTCCAGGTATGCGTCCTTATGCGGGCGGCTTGTTTTACCTGCTGCAGGTAGAGCACGGAGCGAAAGGAGAAGGTTTCGCCGGTGAGGGTGGGGAAGGCGACAAGTTCGACTTGCGATTTGGCCGAGGCGCGCGCAACCGTGCTGTTGGTGGTACCAAAGTCGATTCCGATCGCAGGGACCTGATCTTTCGCTTGCGCCATTCTTCATCCATTATTCCTCACATGCGAAAATGACATTATGCAAAGATCCTCAAGAACCGCAGCAAGCCTGTTGTCTGCCAGTCTGTTGCTGCTAGGGAGCTCCAGGGCCCAGCAGACACCGGCGACAACTACACCCTCGACAAAGCCGAAGTCGAGCACAACAACGACGACTCATCACACCACTGCGGCCAAACCTCTGGTGCTCACGACAGAGAAAGATAAACAAAGCTATGCCATCGGCCTCAACGTAGGACAAAGCCTGCATCGAGACGGGATTGCTGTGGATCCGAAGATTGTGGTCCGGGGCTTACAGGATGCCATGGCCGGCGGCAAAGTCCTGCTGACCGATGATCAGATCAAGACAGTGATGACTGACCTGAAAAACCAAGTGCGGCAACAGCAGGAAGCAAAGAGGCAAGCAGCAGCGGAAACGAACAAGAAAGATGGCGCCGCATTCCTGGCGGCCAACGCCACCAAAGCGGGGGTTGTAGTGCTGCCCAGCGGGCTGCAATACAAAGTCCTGGTGGCAGGAACGGGGCCCAAACCTGCCGCCGACGACAAAGTCGTTTGCAACTATCGCGGGACGTTGCTCGACAAAACGGAATTTGACAGCTCCTACAAGCGCGGGCAACCGGCGACTTTTCCGGTTACCGGAGTGATCAAGGGTTGGACCGAGGCGCTGCAGCTGATGCCGGTGGGCTCGAAATGGCAGCTGTTCATCCCGGCAGATCTTGCGTATGGAGAGCGCGGTCCGGGCACGATCGGGCCTAACGCCGTTCTCATCTTCGAGGTGGAGTTGCTGTCGATTCAACCCAAGGTGCAACCGGCTCCCACGGCGACTCCGGCTCCCGCTCCGACGCCGGCTCCTACTCCCCCTCCCGCTCCGTAGCGGTCCGTCCACTCTCCGGCTACACTGGCGACGGATGGAGGAGAACCATGCGAAGAGAGAACCTGACGATCTTCCTGCTGTCGATCATCGCGGTTGCATTGGCGGCTATTGCCATGCAACCGCTTCTTACACCAAACAGGGTAGAGGCACAGTCGACAATTTATCCGTTCTACATCGAGCCCGGCTCGGAATTACTACGGGCGCCGGATGGCTCGAGCCAGGTCTACGGCAAGGTGGTGGTGGACTTGCGTAGCGGAAAGATATGGGGATTTCCAACCAATGCTCCACAGTCCTATCCCAGCAATGGATTGCAGAACAAACCACCCACCTCCCGCCCATTCGAGTTGGGAAGGTTTGCCTTCGAAGACACTAATAAATAGCGGGCAATTGCAACCGTAGCAGTATGACAGGATCAACGTATTCCCCTTGCCAGCGCACGCCCAAATGCAGGTGCGGCCCGGTGACCCGGCCGGTTGCCCCACTAAGACCCAGGCGTTGTCCCTTCTTAACCCGCTCCCCTACCTTCACCTCAATTTTCGACAGATGCATGTACAGGGTGGAAAACTGCAGCCCGTGATCGATCACCACCAAATTGCCCTCGTAGAACATCCCCTGGGCGATGATCACTTCTCCATCATTTGCAGCCACTACCGGGGTTCCCGATGGCGCGTGGAAATCTGTTCCGCGATGAATACTTGCTAACTCGCCATTAAACATGCGCCGGGTACCAAAGGAGTCCGTCGCGGTGAATGGGACCGGGGACAGGAAGCGGCCCCGCCATAACGGTTGGCTGGTCTGTCGCGCAAAGGCCGCGTCCTTCACCAGCTTATCCGCGGCAATGCGTTGCTGGGTGAGAGCGTCTGGCTGTACAAACTTCTCCTGTACATGCAGGGTAGTGGTTTTGTACTGGGCGGGCAAAACGGGTACGTCTTGCTTGGCGTGCAGGGGACTGCCATCGGCTGCGGTTCCGGTCAGGTCGAGGGGATAGGTTCCGGGCGCTTGCTCTACGTCGATACCAGCGAGCGCGTACCAGGTTTTCCCGTTCTGAGCCTTGGTAAACACAATTGCGTGATTGAGCCAGGCGCCATGCAATTCGCCGGCGGCCTGGTCCAAATCGATCCGGAATAGGACGGGTGATCCACTTTCGAGGCGCGACGGAGACCAGGTTATTTTTTGTGCGTGGGCCGCTGCGAATGTAAAGAGCAGCAAGGGCACAGCACAACCGAGCCTGGGGAATGAGCGAAGGTGGTCTGAGGAGGGCATGTTGTAAAGATACCGCTACAACTATGGTGTTATCTTTTCTTGCCGAAACCCCATTACGCGACTTTCACTGCTCTGCCAGGGTTTACTCGGTCGGCAGCGGACGTGCCCGCTGCCGTAGTTGAGGTTCACGAGTCTCCCCTAACCAGAAAGAAGGTACGAACATCGTGCGCATACGAATGGCAGCTTTCACTATGCTTCTCGCGCTGCTGGGAATTTTGGCTATCAGTCCCAGGGCAGTTTCGGCCCAACAGGTTCCAGGGCCACACCCCGCCTACCTCCACGCGCTGTCTGACTTGCGTCTGGCTCGCGCTTATCTTGACCAGATTGCGTGGCCGCCCGTGCAACGAGACGAAGAACATGCAATCCGTGAGATCGATGCTGCGATCCATGAGATCAAGATGGCCTCGATCGATGATGGTAAGAATCTGGAAGACCACCCTCCGATCGATGTACGCATGCGTCCCGACGGCCGCTTCCGGAAGGCGTTGGAGTTGCTGGATAAGGCGCATAACGATACTGCCAGGGCCGAGGACGTACCCCAGGCCAGAGGCATGCGGGACCGCGCTGTGCACCACATCGACCAGGCTCACGGTACGGTGGATGATGCCATCCGCCGGGTTCATTGGGAGCAGTGGAACGGAATGTAAAGCCCGCTCCGGCTGGGATGACAAACCTCTTCCGGTTTGTCATCCCGGATTAGTTCTCCATGGTAAGAACCACGCGAAATCTCGCTGTTCCCTTCACCATCCGGTCGTAAGCCTCGTTCACCTTTTCCAAGGGGAAGCTTTCGTTCATCGACCGTACACCGGAGAGAACGCTGAAACCCAAGGTCTCCTGCGAATCGAGCGCGGTTCCGGAATACCATCCCTTGACTTGCTGTGATAACGTCAGCAGCTGAAGCGCAGGCACCTCCAACGAGGGCACGGCTCCGATGATCATGAGCGTTCCGGTAGGGGCTAGACCGCCGATCACGGCCTTCATTGCGTCGGCTGCAGTGACCGTGGCGAGAATCACTTTGGCTCCGCCAAGCTTTTGCAGTTCTGCCGCGGGATCCTGCGCCGCGGAATCGATGTAGTGGGATGCGCCCAATTTTCTGCCCAGTGCTTCCTTGTCTTTTCCACGACCGACGGCAACAGTGTTGAAACCGCTTTTGGCGGCGTACTGAATGCCCAGATGGCCCAGCCCACCTAAACCAATCACGGCAACGATATCCCCTGGGCGCGCGCCGCTGTTGCGCAGGCAATTGTAGGTAGTCACTCCGGCGCACATGAGCGGTGCCGCCTCCACTGCCGACAACTCTGGGGGCACCAGGGCGAGAGCCGCAAACGGAGCAACCATATAGTCGGCATAGCCGCCGTCGCGCGAAACACCGGTGATTTGGGTGCTGGTTTGGCAGGCGAAAAAATTCCCCCGGCGGCAACTATCGCAGTAGCCGCAGTAACCACCGTTCCAGCCCACGCCCACTCGCTCGCCAATCTTCCATCGTGGGGGAACGTTTGCTCCCACAGCGTCAATCACACCCACCACTTCATGGCCGGGAACGCGCGGATACTGAATCCCCGGGAAGAATCCCTGCTTGGTGACTTCATCGCTGTGACAGATGCCACAGGCCTGAACCTTCATGCGCACCATACCCGACTCGGGCTCGGGAATCTCCCGCTCCACCATTGCAAACGGCCCACCCGCACGAACGACTTCCACTGCGCGCATCTTTGCCATAAATACTCCTGGTTAGCGTTGTATCAGCCAGCGCTCAACAATAGATGTATCGGGGAAGAAAAAAGTTACGCGGTTTTGCACTGCTATTTGACCGGTTTGTAGGTGCCGGCGATGAAGGCAGCGACATTGTCATGCAGCTGCTTGAGCGATTCTTCATGGGCGTACACCATATGACCGGACTGATACCACGCGTACTGAATGTTCTGCCGCAGGGTGGCTGGGATGGTCAGGTGATTGATCTCGTAGCGGGCAGCGAAATAGGGGGTGGCGAGGTCGAAATACCCGCCGTTGAGCAGGACCTTGAGGCGGGGGTTGAATTTCATCGCTGCGGCCAGATCTGGCATGACATTAACGCCCCATGCGTCCTCCGGCGCACCGGGCGCCTTATGCTTGGCCTCCCAGGCTTCGTTGATGGCTCCTACCTCGGGGAGATAGGTGAGGCCTTCGCCGAACTTGAGCTGGCGGCGCACATAGTCATTGAAGCCGGAAATGTAGGCCGAGGAGATGGCAGTGGCTTGCGGATCGTAAGCGGCCTCCTCGGCCAGCGGGTCGATGGTGGGGCCGGAGAAACGGCTGTCAAGGCGGCCGGTGGTGACGTCGTCACTGCCTTGCAAATTATGGTTGAACTCGCCCACGTTGACGCGCAGGTTTGCCTTGAGAATGTAGGCGACCGGCAGCCCGGTGTATTGGTGGATTTTTTCGGCGATGGTCTGGCGGGTGGCTTCGGGGAGCTGGGAACCCTGGGCCAGGGCCGAAGCATAGTCAGCCAGGGCGAACTGCTCCACTTCAGTGAGAAAAGGTTCAAGCGCAGGAGGTTGCGTGGGCAGGCGCTTGTGGTAGTACGCGGTGGCGGCAAAGGTGGGCAGGGCCAGCTCATAGGGCACATCGATGCCCGGGTTCCATTGCGGTCCGTCAGCGCTGTCGTCGTAGTTAAGGATTTGCGAAAGCAGAATGACCCCGTTCAGGTCGATGCTCTCTTCGGTCTCCAGAATGCCGGCTAACGCCGCCGAGCGGGTAGTGCCATAGCTTTCTCCGAACAGATATTTGGGGGAGTTCCAGCGCTGGTAATTGGAGAGGAAGCGGGCAATGAAGCGGGCGAAGGCGTGGGCATCCTGATCGACCCCCCAGAAGGCTTTCTCCTTGTCCTTGCCGAAGAGCCGGCCGAAGCCGGTGCCGGGTGCATCGATGAAGACCAGGTCGCTCGCGTCGAGCAGGCTGTAGTCGTTGTCAGCCAGGTTGTAGGGGGCGGGGGCGGTGTGCTGGTCGTCGGCGGTTACGACACGCTTCGGGCCGAAGGCGCCCATGTGCAGCCACATGGTGGAGCTGCCTGGACCGCCGTTGTAGATAAATGTCACCGGCCGTGATTCGGGAGGAACGTCTTTTTTGAAATAAGCCACATAGAACATGCGCGCGGTGGGCGGGGCGTCGGCCGGGTCTTTGACCGGCGGCGGAGTGATGCCCATATTGGCATTAGCATCGTTGGTAGCCGCAACCAGGATCGTACCCGCCACGGCCCGGTAGTTGACGACGTGGCCTGTCACGGTGACAGAACCCTGGGTGGTGGAGTCTTTGGGGACAATCGGCTGCGGTTCTTTCTTTTCGTCGTCTTTGCCGGCTGCTTTTTGTGGGTCGTCTTTACCGGCCTCCTGTGCCATGGCGGGCAAAAAGGCGAGCAAGAGGAGAAGCAACCAGCAGGAGCCCAGGCGGGTGAGAGACGAACGTTTCTTCAGCATGGGCGACAGTTCCTTTGGTTGGAGTTAGTTTCCTGGGGTTTTTGTCAGATCCAACAGATGAATAAGTTGCGCAACATCTGCCACAAATTAAGTTACCAAAGATGAAGCAACTCGTCTGGCCACGTGGTGTCTATTTGAGCGGGCGGCAAGGATGATGAAAACCGCCGCCAAAAAAAGGAGAGTTCCATGAAAGTTTTCACGGCTGTTCTTGCATCCGCTCTATTTATCGCGCCTGCGGCCATGTTAGCCCAAACACCGACCCCCGGCGCAAACGACTATAACATCAACCAGCGCAAGGTCGCGCAACAGGATCGCATTGCCAATGGCGTCAAAAGCGGCCAATTGACGGCTGGGGAGACTTCCCGCCTGGAACACCAGGAAGCGGGTATCAACCGGGAAGAGCGCGGTATGCGCGCGCAGGATAACGGACACCTGACAAAACAGGATCGGTCCACCCTCCACGGGCAGCAGAACCAGGAATCCCGGCGCATTTACCGCGACAAACACAACGCCGCGGTTCGTTAAGATTGGAGTGGCCGCTCCGCCCGGAGCGGCCACTTTTTGTTGCGGGTTCCACGTGCCAAATTGGGAGAGCTATCCCTGGAACGTTTCTGGCACAATTTCCGCCTAAAGTTCAGAGCGGCGGGATCCCACCCAGGGTCCTTGAACTGCAAAATCCCTCGTCGAATCCAGGCGTCACACGCAGCAGATGACAGAGGCTGGGCTTTGGGGTAGACTCAAGCCCACTGCGTCAGGTTGCGCCATTGCAAGCTTTCGTCGATGCACCGGGCATCGCGGTTGCCTCCCGGTTTTTGTCCAGCTGTGACCCGGGCCCCTAGAATTTTGGCGTCAAGGTTTTCCTCCGGTCCTGGTGCCAGGTTTCGAAGACATCAGAAAGGGGCGCCATGCCCTCACTACCAGATCCACGATTAAACGTCCTGCCCAACACCCCGCCATCGGTATCCTCTCCTGAATTGATTTCTGCCCCTGAACCTGCATTGCCCGACGCAACATCCCTGCCGCCGCTGGGGTCGAACATCAAAGTTTTGATGGTGTGGCCCAGTTTCCCCCAGTCTTTCTGGGGGTTTGAAGGCGTACTGGAAATGATTCCCGAGCGTGCGATGACACCGCCGCTGGGCCTGATCACGGTCGCAGCGCTCTGCCCGGCAACCTGGCAGATCCGATTGATCGACCACGCCTTCGAGCAGTTACGGGATGAGGATCTCAAGTGGGCGGAGCTGGTGATGGTAAGCGCCATGCACGCCCAGCGTGCCGATGCGCTGCACGTGCTCGCCCGCGCGCGCGCCCTCAACAAGCGTACCTTCGTGGGTGGACCGTGGGCGAGTACAGACCCGGAGGCGGTGCTTGCAGTGGCTGATCACGTGATGGTGGGCGAAGCGGAAGAAGCTTTTCCCGGTATTGCTACAGCACTCGAAAACGGGACCGCACACGCGCTGTACCGGATTGTTGACAAACCCGATATGACCCGCAGTCCGGTTCCTCGTTTCGACCTGCTGCATCGTGACAAATACACTTCGATGCCGATCCAGTTCTCGCGGGGCTGCCCTTTCCAGTGCGAGTTCTGCGACATCATTACTATTTACGGTCGCCGCCCACGGGCGAAAACACCCACCCAGGTGATTCGTGAGCTGGACGTGCTGCGCAAATTGGGTTGGCGCAACGAGGTGTTTATTGTCGACGACAACTTCATCGGCAATCATGCCCAGGCGTTGCAGCTTTCGCGGGAGCTGATCGAATGGCAAAAGCTGCACCAGCAACCGTTCTCGTTTTATACCGAAGCTTCGATCGATCTGGCCTCGCGGCCCGAGCTTATGGATGCTATGGTCGAGGCCAACTTTATGTATGTGTTCATTGGCATCGAGACACCCTCGGCCGAAGCGCTTAAGGAATCTCGCAAATTCCAAAACTTGCGCAAGAACAATGTGGAGCAGGTGCGCATCATCCAGGAAAAAGGGCTTTGGGTGCTGGCCGGGTTCATTGTCGGTTTTGACTCTGACGACGAGACCATCTTTGCCCGGCAGCTGGAGTTTATCAACCTGACCGCGATTGCCTGGGCGATGGCGGGAATCTTGATGGCGCCGCCGACCACCGCGTTGTTCGATCGCATGAAGCGGGAAGGACGGCTGATTGAGGACAGTCAGTCTATTATGCAATTCGGGTTGCCGAATTTTCGCACGGTTCTTCCTTTGCCGGTCTTACTGCGCGGCCTTTGCACCCTGCTCGAAGGCTTATACCACCCGGATGCGTTTTTCGAGCGCGCTTATAACTCGCTGAAGGTTTGGCAGCCCCGGCCTACACAGAAGCCGCCTTACCTGGGCATGTACTACAATTTGCGGGTTCTTTTTTCTTCCATTTGGCGGCAGGGACTCCGCTCCAATTATCGCCGTAGCTATTGGCGTTTTCTGTATCGAATGGTTTCTTTATGCCGGCGCTCGCCGGCGAAGATCTGGCTGGGTTTTACGGTGTTGCTCTCTGCACACCATTTCGTGCTCTATTCCAAGGTGGTTATCAAGCACCTTGAGGAGGAGGCGGAACTGGTGGAACGGAGTGCTCGCAAGCTAGTGGCCAGCGCGACGAATGAGTACGCCGGGGTAGAAGCCGTTCGCTGATGGCTCGCGGCCGGGAAACCCGGATCCCATCCCGAAAGCCGGTTTCTTCCCCGATCAATGTTCAAAGAGCAGCATCACGTAGGCGAGAAAGAGTAGCAGATGCACCGCGCCTAAAAGAACATTGGTGCGATCGCGGGTGAAGGTCAGAGCGGAAACCGCCAGGGTCAATACCAACAAGATTGTATTGGCAGGATCGAGCCCCAGAACCACCGTCTTTCCAGTGACTAAGCCTATAGTCAGAACGGCGGGTATGGTCAGACCGATCGACGCCAGCACTGAACCGAGCAGGATGTTGATCGAACGCTGTAGATCGTTGGCCAGCGCGGCACGGGTGGCGCTGAGCGATTCGGGAGACAAGATCAACGCCGCCACCAGGAAGCCTCCCAGTGCTGCAGGCGCGTGAAGGACGTCAATCAGGTGATCGACAGGGAGGGCAATTTCTTCTGCCAAAACCACGATCGGCAGCAGGTACATCACGAGCAGTATCCCGTGATAGGGGAGGGAATTTGGTTCCCCGTGAGGCCCCTCGGCGGCTGCGATCGCCTGGCCGCCAACTGGCCTGACGAAATATTCGCGATGTCTCCAATTCTGGATGATCAGAAAGAGCACATAGATCGAGATCGACATCACCACCAGGAAGGCGGACTGAAATGCAGAGAGCGTGGGCCCCGGAGACGCTTCTGTAAAGTTGGGCAGCACCAGACCAAGCACAGTCAAAGGCACGATTAACGATAAGAAGGAGTTCGCGCCCTGAAGATTGTATTCCTGCTCGCGGTGGCGCAAGCCTCCAAGCAGCAAGGAAAGCCCGACCATACCGTTGAGCACAATCATCACCACGCCGAACATGGCATCGCGGGCCAAAGCAGGCTTGCCCTCGCCGGTGAGCATGACCGCCGAGATCATCATCACTTCAATACCAATCACCGCGAGTGTAAGCACCAAGGTGCCCAGCGGCTCTCCCAGGCGAATGGCCAGACTCTCAGCGTGATGCACGACAGCAAAGGCTGCAGCCATCATGACCGCAAAAAGCCAAACCAACATCCAGGTGAACCATAAGGGGTTGGACAGGTCGGCGAGCCAGCTTTTCCCGAAGATTAGAAATAACGCCGTGGTGGCGTAGGCCACCAACAACACCCACTCCCGTCGCAGGCCTGAAAGAGCACTCGAACTCATACAGTAGTCCTACCAGAAAACTGAGGGTGATGATGGCGTTCCACCAAGGCTAAAGCCTGGGAATTGCAAGTGAAATGTTCTCGCGGGTTTGAAAACCCGCTTCCCCGGACTGAAGTCCGGGGCTGGCACGGATCGGCGTAGGCCGCCGCGATCACACAATGCTGGAAATAATTTTTCGATACTCTTCCTCAGTAAAGGCGCGGTGCGTCACGGTGTGTACACCACCCCTGGATGCAAGAGAAAGGATAACGCGGGCCATCGTTGCGTCGTCTGGCGCTTCAGCAATAATCGCCAGGTCGTATTGACCCATCAACATGAAGACGCTGGTTATCTTGCCACCGGCAGATTCGAAAACTTTTTTTGCTGCGTCCAGACGCGACGGACTGTCCTTGATCTTCTCCACACCTTCTTTTGTCCACTGCAATAGGCCGAGATACGTTTGCATAGTTTCACCTCGGCGGGGATTATATGCTCATTTCATGACCTGGTTGATGTGGGCCCTCCTCTCTGCTCTTTTTGCCGCCGCAACCGCCTTGCTCGCCAAGGCCGGGGTCGCCCATGTGGATCCTGATCTGGCTACTGCCATTCGTACCTCCGTGGTGGTGGTGTTTGCCTGGATCATCGCTCTGAGTGTTGGCTCGCATGCCGGCCTGATCCATGTGGAACGCCGCAGTTGGTTGTTCTTGATTGCTTCCGGGTTGGCAACCGGCTTGTCGTGGATTTGTTATTTCCGCGCGCTCTCGATGGGAGAAGCCTCGAAGGTGGCTCCGATCGACAAACTGAGCGTGGTCTTTGTTGTACTGCTGGCCTGGCCGCTGTTGGGCGAGACGATTACGTTGGCCAAGGCAGCGGGGGTTTTGTTGATCGCTGCCGGAGCGATCGTGCTTGCCTGGGCTTAAGAGCAACACATTTCCAGGAAAGGACCTACTGTTTCCCGGCCTACTTTGCTGCATCCGGCCGGGTGCTTTGTGCAATCTGTTTGAAGCGCTCGACGATAGGGCGCGTTTCTCCTGCCAGCCAGGCGAGTTCGATGTTGCTGACCGCTTTTGCGCCGCGCAGCGGGAGGCACACTACTTCAGCTGAGGCGATGTGACGAACGCAAGCCGGGGCAATCGAAACTCCCTGCCCGGCGGCAATCAGGCGCAGGATGGTGAGCCAGTGAGATGCTTCCTGAACAATTTGCGGCCGAAACCCATGCTCCTCACACAGTGTCAGGGGCTTCTCATAAGCGCGAGCGCCCGCGCTGCGGGGATAGTAGACGAATGGTTGGTCACGAAGCACGGCGATGGAGATGCTCTTCTGGTTGGCACAAGGATGGGTCGCCGGGAGCACGGCGACGAATGGCTCAGAGAGGATGGTAGTGACCTGTAAGCCTTCGAACGGGTCCCCGTCACGCAGAATGCCCGCATCGAGAGTGCCGTTTTCCAGGCCCTCGGTTACCAGAGCAGTAAACGATTCATGCAGATGCAGCCTAACCTGCGGATACTTCTCGCGGTAGGAGCGGAAGATTGCCGGCAGGGTGGTGAGCATGGCTGATCCGATAAAGCCGATATGCAGGGAGCCAACATCGCCGCGCCCTATGCTGCGGGTCTCATCGATATCACGCTGCACATTGCGCAGCGTACGACGGGCCCGCTGCAGCAGGGCCTCGCCGGCAGGGGTGAGACTCACGGAGCGCGAGGTCCGGGTGAAGAGTGGGTATCCGAGCAGATCCTCCAGCTTGCGTATCTGTTGGGACAGAGGCGGTTGGGCGAGATGGAGGCGCTCTGCCGCACGGCCAAAGTGCAATTCCTCCGCCACCGCAACGAAGTAGCGTAGGTGCCGCAACTCAATATCGCGATCCATATACAACTCATCTTAATCCTGCCAAACAAGATATTGGACGTACTCAATGAATAGGGGCAGACTGCTGTCAGGGGGGATAAAAATGCATAACGACGAGATGGAGATGTCCAGCCTGGAACCTGCGGCCAGTCTTCCCCAGATCGAAATTCGACCCTTCGCGACAGCAGAAGATGCCATTGGCTTCAGAACCTTGAATGAAGAATGGATCACTCGTTACTTCACCCTGGAGCAGTCGGACCGCGAATACCTGAATGACCCGGAGAATAAGATTCTCCGTAAAGGTGGTCAAATCTTCATGGTCTATCTTGGTCAGCAACCGGTTGGCTGCGTGGCGTTAGTCCCCATCGGCAATGGGGTCTATGAGCTGTCAAAGATGGCCGTTTCTCCCCAACTCCGAGGAATGGGGATCGGGCGCAGGCTATTGCAGCACGCCGTGACGGAGGCCAAGCGAATGGGGGCGAAGTCTTTGTTCCTGGGCAGCAATTCCAAACTCGAAAATGCTGTACATCTGTACGAGTCGATTGGATTTCGACACGTGCCCGCGGAGAGCCTGCCTGAAATGCCCTACGTGCGGGCGAACGTTTTTATGGAATTGCCCCTCTGAAACGCGAAGTGCTATGCCTGGGTTTGATCGGCGGCCTTGGGGTCGGCGCGACGATTTACTATTACCAGGAATTAGTCAAGGCTCACCTGGAACGCGGGCAAGTTGCAAATCTGCTTATTCTTCATGCAGACGTGAACCGCGTCCTCGAATATGCGGCAGCAGGCGAAACCAGCGGGATGGCGGAATATTTTCTGCAGTTGATCCGCCGCTTGTCCGCAGCAGGCGCTGAGATCATAGCGATCCCCGCTACCACCGCTCACTTATGTGCGCCCCAACTCATGGAGCGGTCCCCGATCCCGCTGGTGAGCCTGGTGGACGAGATTGTTCGTGAAGTCGGCGACAGAGGGCTCAAACGAGTCACTCTGTTTGGCACGCGCTTCACCATCGAAACGGAATTGTTTGGCCGGCTGAAGGAAGTCGAGGTGGTTGCTCCCAAACCGGCCGAGATCGATTTCATTCACCAGACTTATCTGCAACTGGTCAATGCGGGCAGCGGAACGGAACCGCAATACCGGGGACTTCGCCAGCTTGCCCACACGCTCATCGAGCGAGATGGTATCGAGGCCATTATCCTGGCAGGGACGGAACTGTCACTGGTGTTCAATCGGGACAATACGGATTTTCCCCATATCGATGGGGCGCGCCTTCATCTGCAGGCAATTATGGAACAGCTTACCGGCAATCCCTCGCATTAGGCTTCCGCCTGGTCCGGAATCGAAGACAATAGAAATGACCTATGCGAAAACCTCTGCTCGCGCTGGCCGTTTCTGCTTTTGGGATCGGGACATCGGAATTCATCATCATGGGGCTGTTGCCGGATCTCGCGCACAGCTTCCAGGTAAGCATTCCAAAGACCGGGATCCTGGTATCGGGTTACGCGCTCAGCGTTACCCTGGGATCACCCCTGGTAGCTCTTGCTTTGTCCCACATGGATCGCAAGCGGGCTCTGCTGATCTTGATGGGCATGTTCATCGCCGGAAATGCCTTGTGCGCATTGGCCCCCACGTTTTTGCTGCTTCTGATAGCCCGCATCCTCACCGCCCTTTGCCATGGCGCTTTTTTTGGCATTGGCAGCATCATGGCGTTTCACCTGGTGCCGCGTTCCGAGCGAGCCCAGGCAATTACGATCATGTTCAGCGGGTTGACGCTGGCGAATGTGCTCGGGGTTCCTGCGGGAACGGCGCTGGGCCAGGCGTTTGGATGGCGGTTCGCCTTCTGGGCGCTGGTTCCGATTGGTCTGATCGCCGGTCTCGGCCTATGGCGCATGGTGCCTCACCAGGCGGCGGAGAATATGCACCTCAAGCATGAATTCCGGGCGGCATTGCGTCCCCAGGTGCAGTTGGTATTGGCTCTTAGCACTCTTTGCTCAGTTTCATTGTTCTGCGTGTTCACCTACATCGCTCCGATTCTGGAGCAGATTACGCATCTCTCCCCAAGTTCGGTGAGCAAGGTGCTGGTGGTCTTCGGGGTGGGCATTACGCTGGGCAACCTGGTTGGCGGCAGACTCGCCGACTGGAAGCAGATGCCGGTGCTCATTGTCGGGATCATGCTGTTGATTGTGATCCTCCTGGTGATGCCTTTCCTGGAGCTTTCGCTGAAGCCGGCCGTGGTCATGATCTTCGTGTGGGGCTGCGTCCACTTCGCGACTGGTTCTCCTTTGCAGGCGCGGATCGTGGAGCAGGCCAAGGGAGCACCCAATTTGGCCTCCACCTTGAATCAGGGCGCGTTCAACCTGGGAAATGCACTGGGTGCAAGCCTTGGCGGCATCATGCTTACGGCGGGAGTCAGCTACCGGTATTTATCGTGGGGCAGCGCGGCGGTTGCCGGCGTGGCGCTGTTGGTGGCGTTGATTGCTTTGCGGGTGGAACAGATCGAGAAGAGGAATCAGATGGTTCCGGTTTAGGACCTCGACTTTAGATGGTCGTGTGTGAAGCCTGCACCAGAAGCGGCAACGCTCATTGCGGGCAAGCGCCCATAGAATCAAGAACGGCATGAAGAAGAAACTCCGGGTTGGCGTACTTTTTGGTGGACGTAGCGGTGAGCACGAGGTCTCCTTGCTTTCCGCTGCTTCGGTGCTCAAAGCAATCGATCGTAGCCGCTACGAGGTGCTGCCAATTGGCATCACCAAGCAAGGCCGCTGGTTAGTCTCAGGTGATGCCGAACGGTTGTTGACCGGGGACTTTCCCGATAGCGGAAAACTCCGCGCCGGTGATCCGCAAACCACCGCCCCCGCCGCCCTGTTAGCCAAAGGAGAAGGGGTCATCGTTCCCCCTATGCCCGGGGGAGCCCTGGTGCCCTTCGAGCGAGAGGCCGCTTCCATTTCACCCGTCCATCATGCGCTCCAAAAGGATGCGCTCCAACTGGATGTCGTCTTTCCCGTGCTGCACGGAACGTTTGGAGAAGATGGCACCATCCAGGGTCTTTTCGAGCTGGCTGGGTTAGCCTATGTCGGCTCCGGCGTTCTGGGCTCGGCAACCGGGATGGACAAAGAGGTCATGAAACGCCTTTTCCTGGCCGCGGGGCTGCCCATCACCAGCCACGTTACCTTTCTACGACGGGAATGGGAGCAAGGTCCGAAGAAGATCATCACCCGGCTGGAGGCAGCGCTCAAATATCCGCTGTTTGTGAAGCCGGCAAACCTGGGTTCCTCGGTCGGTATCAGCAAAGCCCACGACCGCAAGGAGCTTGGGCCGGCGATCGACCTGGCGGCCAGTTTCGATCGCAAGATCGTGGTAGAGCAGGCGGTGGGCGCCCGCGGCAATCGCGCAAAAATGGGTAAGGCGCGGGAGCTGGAAGTCGCGGTGCTGGGCAACGATGAGCCGGTGGCCTCGGTGGTGGGGGAGATCGTTCCGGGCAAGGAGTTTTACGACTATGAAGCCAAATATCTGAGCGAAGGCTCGGTGCCCATCATCCCCGCCAAGCTGACAAAAAAGCAAAGCCAGCAAGTGCAGGCTATGGCGCTGGATGCTTTCCGCGCCTGCGACTGCGCCGGCCTGGCGCGGGTGGACTTTCTTCTCGAAGCGGGCGACCAGGGTCGGCTCTACCTGAACGAAATCAACACCATGCCGGGCTTCACTTCGATCAGCATGTACCCCAAGCTGTGGGAGGCTTCGGGGATGAAGTATCGCGATCTTATCTCGCGCTTGATCGAGCTGGCGCTGGAACGAAAAAGAGAACAGGAACAAATCTCTTACTCGCGGTGATATGGTCAGGAGCGGTAAAATTCCTCTCAGCAAGGAGCACCCCATGACCCTGCTCGATGCACCCACATACGATCCTACTAAGGCGCGCAGGCGCAAGAATTTATTGATCGCGGGCGCCCTTACCCTGGTGGTGCTTGCGGGCTTTCTATGGTACTTCTGGGACTGGCCGCAGGAGCATCGCGTCAACCAATTCTTCGCCGCGATTGAAGCCAGGGACCTGCCGAAAGCTTTTGGGATTTGGAATCACGACCCGGATTGGCAACAACACCTGGCGAAATATACCCAATACTCTTATGGCCGCTTTGAGGTTGATTGGGGCCACAACAGCGACTGGGGCGATATCAAAACGCACAAAATCACGATGTCAAAAACAGTTGGCTCGGGGGTCGTGGTCGGGGTGGAAGTGAACGGGGAGAAGAAGCCCGTTTTCCTGTGGGTGCAGCACAGCGACAAAACGCTTGGCTTTTCCCCGGTTCAGCTGGCGACCGATTAGCAGTTTCGCAATTGGTGTAAACCGAAGCGACAGGCCTTGTCGTGGTTTTCTCTCAAGGAAAACCACTCCTCGCGATCCTTGCCAGACCACAGTTATTGCGAAACTGCTCTAGCTAGCCAAGCAGCTTTTTCAGGCTGGCCGAATCCTCTACTTGCGCGCATTTCTGGCTGCGATCAATCTGCCGCAGCAGTCCGCTGAGCACTTTGCCTGGACCGACCTCGATAAAATTGGTGACTCCCTGGGCGATCAGCACCTGCATGGATTCGTTCCAATGAACCGCGCCCGTCACCTGACGGATGAGAGCATTGCGCAACGCGGTGGGGTCCGAAACCAGACCCGCGTTCACGTTGACCACGACCGGAACCTTTGCCGGCAGGAAGGGGATCCCCTGCAGTATGGGAGCCAGGGCATCCTGAGCCGGCTGCATCAGGCTGCAGTGGAAAGGGGCAGAGACCGCCAGCATGACGGCCCTTTTAGCGCCGCGTAGTCTGGCCAGGGGGACGGCCCACTCGACGGCTGCAGTTGCACCCGAGATGACCGTTTGCTCCGGGCTGTTCAGATTTGCTGGTTCGACGGGCGCGCCCACCTCCCGCGAGGCTTCCTGGCAAATACTCAACACCGCTTCTGCAGGCATGCCGAGAATTGCGGCCATCGCTCCTTCGCCTGGAGGGACAGCGTGCTGCATCAATTGGCCCCGGCGGCGCACAGTGCTCGCGGCCGCGGCAAACTCGATCGCACCGGCCGCCACGTTGGCAGAGTACTCCCCCAACGAGTGTCCAGCCAGAAAATCCGGCGTGACTCCCGCCTCGGTCAAAACACGGAGTGCGGCCACGGATACGGTAAAGATCGCCGGCTGGGTAAACTCAGTCAGCCGAAGCTGTTCTTCGGGGCCGTTAAAGCAGAGCTCGGCCAGGTCGAAACCAAGCACCTCGTTGGCTTCCTCGAAGGTCTGGCGTGCGATGGGAAAGTTTTGGGCCAGGTCGCGGCCCATGCCAACGCTTTGCGAACCCTGACCGGGGAATAGAAAAGCAGTCTTACTCATGTCGTTGTTATTGCAGAGGCTGAATGGGCTCGCTCAGGTCCGGCTTTGGTGAGTCGTCCGCCGGCCGGCGGCAGGCAAATTCCTGCTCCAACCGCTGGTTGATACCAGCCTGGGCAAACTCAGCTGTCACCCGGATCCCGTTATAAATGGCGCGGTCGTTCGAAGAGCCGTGGTTCACGATGCAAACCCCGCGGATTCCCAACAACGGCGCGCCGCCGTATTCGGAATAATCCAGGCGCTTCTTGAAATCGTTAAATGCGGTACGCGAGAGCAGCGCGCCTACCTGCGCGGTGACGGTCGAATTCAGCGACTGGCGCAGCAGATCGCGCACCAGGCGCGCCAGACCTTCTGAGGTCTTGAGCGCCACATTGCCCACAAAACCATCGCACACCACCACATCGGCATTGCCGTTGTAAATGTCGCGCCCTTCCACGTTGCCGATGAAGTTGAGGGAGAGTTGCTTGAGCAGAGTAAACGACTCGCGGGTGAGATCGTTGCCCTTGCCTTCTTCTTCGCCGATGGAAAGTAAACCAACGCGGGGGCGAGGGATTTTGAGCACGCTGCGGGCATACATTTCGCCCATCACCGCAAATTGCTCCAAGTTGTGCGGCTTGCAGTCCACATTGGCGCCGACATCGAGCAGCACACAGCGGGAGCCAGTGGACGTGGGCAGCAACGTCGACAGCGAAGGACGATCCACCCCGGGCAGTGGTCCGAGCACCATCTTGGCCAGGGCCATCGCGGCGCCGGTATTGCCTGCAGTCAGGAAGCCGGCCACTTTGCCTTCCTTGACCAGGCGGAGCCCGACACGCATGCTGCTCCCCGGCTTTTTGCGGATGGCAATGGCAGCTTTATCGTCCATGGTGATCCATTCCGCTGCGGGAACGATCACGATGGGTAGGTCGTGGCCGCGGGTTGCGTCGTGTAACGCTGTCCGCAGGCGGTCCTCCGGACCAACCAGGTGGACGCGCACTGGAAGATGGCGACAGGCCTGGATTGCGCCTTTAATTTCGGGGTCAGGAGCCTTGTCCGAGCCCATGGCGTCGAGCGCAATATCCGTGAGCGTGGGCACGGAGCGGGTTAAGCTTCCTTGGCTTCGAGCACTTCGCGACCTTTGTATTCGCCGCATTTGGGGCAAGCCCTGTGAGGAAGTTTACGCTCGTGGCAGTTCGGACACTCCGAGGTGATGATTCCGGTGAGCGCGTCGTGCGAACGGCGGATGGCAGTGCGGCGCTTGGAGTGGCGGCGCTTTGGATTCGGCATTGCAGATTCCTTTCAGGCGTTATCCCTGGCTGTGCGGCCGCAGCCTGAGATCGCTATAAACTTTACCTTTTCATCCTGCTGCGGAGATCGGCCAGCGCTGTCCACCGCGCATCGACCTGGCTTCGATCGCAATCGCAGATTTCGGTATTGCGATTCTGTCCACAGCTGGGGCAGAGTCCTTTGCACTCCTGCTGGCAGAGCGCTCTGGCCGGCAGGGACAGCAACACCTGCTCGCGCAGAACGTCCTCAACCGCAAGACGGCCTCCTTCATAGTACCCGATTTCGGTGTCGGAGGTCGAGATGGCGTGCTCGGCGGCGGCAGCGTCCACGCCTGTGGGGCGGAAAAGCAGATCGAACTGTTCTTCCAGCCGGTATGCTACCGGATCGAGGCAGCGGGCACAGGGCATTTCGAAGTTTCCCTGGTAGCCGGCGCGCAAACGGATGTCCTGGATGTCGTTGTGACCGCCTCGGTGCTCGGTGATGAGGTCGGCGCGGCCGCTCACCGGCAGGTCATCGATTTGCCGAATACCGGATCCGTAATCGATAGCGCCGGCCGGGACAGTTTCACTGAACTCCAGCGGCTGGCGTTCAAGATCGAGAACTGTAATCAGGATGGCCATAGCATTCTCCACCTCAAAAGCGGTAGTACACGCCGATGTTTGGCTCCAGGGTCGTTCGCAGCGTCTTGGTGTCGATGGCAAACTGGTGAAAGTCGGGGGTTTTGTATTTCAAGCCGCGAAGCCCGCCCCGCACCCCGAGGCGGGAAAATATAGGGTAGTTCAAGCCGAAGTTATAGGTGAACTCCGGCACCAGCTGACCGGAAAAATGGGTTGCAGAGGGCGTGTTCAGATTGGTGATCGTACCGTCAATGGGGGCAAAGTAGATGATACCTCCACCCAGGCTCAAGTAGGGTTGCACCCCATAAATGGCGGGCGATTGAAATAAATAGGACAAGCTAATGTCGGTTACGTTGCTCTCCACCTTGACGATGCCCTTGTTGTACGCTTCGTAGAACTTGGTGTAGCCCAGGTTGGCTTCATAACCCGCCCAGGGCCGCCACGGACGGCGGAAACTGATCAGGGCTCCCCCCGACTCGGTGGTATCGTCGCGAATGAAGTTGCCGTTGGAGGCACCGGTGACCTGGTAGAAGCCGCCTACCCCGACATCGTATTTTCCTCTGCTATCCGGTGCTGAGGGTAAGGTTTGCGCGGGGCACGAAACCACCCAGGAAAGCATGCCAATCGCCAGTAGGAGAGGGTTGAGAAGGTATGAATACTGCCGGCACCGGGCCGATCGGGGAAAGGTCAACGACTTTTTCAAACGGACACTCTGCATGTTGAGTCTTATCCCACTATATATGGTTCGATAAGCTCGGCTTGCCGGCTCTAGAGGCAGCGCCAATCGTCCCCCGCGAACAGCCGGATGGCGGCAATTCCCGTGGCGCCGGCGGCGACACACTCCGCGGCATTAGCGGCGGTCACGCCCCCCAACGCCAACACCGGGATGCTCTGAGACGCAGCGCACGCTTGGCGGAGCCCTTCGAGGCCCTGGGTTTGGTGTGACAGCTTCTCGAAGACCGGAGAGAAGAGGATCAGGTCCACCCGCTGCACCACGGCCATGGCCACGTCGTTCAGGGAATGGCAGGGAAGACTGATGATGGCCTCAGGAAAAGATTGCCGAACGGTCGCAGCGGCGCCCGGCCGGGGCCGGCCGGCAAGATGAACTCCGTCCGCGCCGGCCGTTTGGGCCAATGCGGCCCACTCAGGTCCGGGAACGTTGAGTAGTAACTTTGACCGGCGGCGGTCAATCCTTGTGCTCACCTCCTGAGCGAGGGACTGGAGGGCCGGCGCATCGAGATCTTTCTCCCGCAGCTGGATGAAATGTACCCCGCCGTTCGACCAGCCTTCCACCAGGTTGAGAAGGGGTTCCGTGGTTCGCTTGCGGTCGGTGATGGCGCAGAGTTGCATGAAGAGGAGTCTATGCGTACCCGGCTGTCCGCCGGATTTCCTTCGAAGGGCACAGCTTGAGCCGTGCTGTACAACCCTCCGGACAGGACCGATTTGCGAGGAGAAACCCAGGTCTCAAAAGCGAGACCTGGGCCACCCAACCAAGATTCGTCCGCGCCGGTTTCGTCTTCTTAGCCACCCCGGACGGCACCAGGTGTTTTCATTTCGGGTTTTGCTCTAGTTCACAGAAGTAGGAATTTAATCTCTTCCCGTCGTTCTTCCGGTACCCTTCCAACAAGGCATGATTAGCTACGATCTACTCATCATCGGTTCCGGCCCGGCGGGGCAGCGCGCCGCTATCTACGCCAATAAGTTGGGCAAGCGGGCCGCTGTGGTTGAGCGCATGCGAACCGTGGGTGGGGTCTCGGTAAATACCGGCACTATCCCCAGCAAGACAATGCGCGAAGCCGTGATGCATCTCTCCGGCTACAACTACCGTTCCATCTACGGCATGAATTACCGGGTGAAGGAAAAGATCACGATGGCGGATCTTGCCTTCCGCGTGCAGCACGTGATCAAGACCGAGATCGACGTGACCGAGGCGCAGCTTTCGCGCAATGGCATCGATGTACTCCCTGGGGTGGCCAGCTTCGAAGACGCCACCCATGTGAAAGTAACCAACGAGGGAGGCACCCAGACCTACGAGGCGAAGAACATTATCATCGCCACCGGCACCAAACCGGCCGATTCCCCCAGGGTTCCCATCAACGGACGTTCCATTGTCAACAGCGATCAGATTCTTGATCTTCCCAGTTTGCCCAAGTCGCTGATTGTCGTGGGCGGGGGCGTGATCGGGGTGGAGTATACGTGCATGTTCGCCGCGCTGGGGGTTCGTGTCACCCTGATAGAAAAGAGACCCAAGCTGCTGGAATTTGCCGACCAGGAAATTGTGGAGGCGCTTAGCTACCATCTACGCGACAGCCGGGTGACGATGCGCCTGGCCGAAGAGGTGGAGAGCGTGGAAGAGCTGCCTGATTGCAGCGTGGTCGCCAACCTGGAAAGCAAGAAAAGAATCTCTGGGGGCGCTTTGTTGTATGCGGTTGGTCGAGCGGGGAATGTGGACCAGCTTAATTTGCCGGCAGTTGGCATCGAGCCGGACTCGCGCGGCCGCATTCCGGTTGATAAAGACTTCCGCACCAAGGTGCCGGGCATCTTCGCGGTCGGAGACGTGATTGGATTCCCCAGTCTGGCTTCGGTTTCGATGGAGCAGGGCCGCATCGCTGTGGCCCGGGCCTTCGGCAACGAGAGCCTGGTGTCGAACCCCAGTTACTATCCTTACGGGATTTATACGATTCCGGAGATTTCGTTTATCGGCAAGACCGAGGAGCAACTCACCGACGAGGATGTTCCGTATGAAGTAGGCGTCGCCTACTACCGCGAGATTGCTCGGGGGCAGATCCGCGGCGACACAACTGGGCGGCTGAAAATCGTCTTTCACCGTGACACGCGGCATTTGCTCGGAGTGCACATCATCGGCGAGGGCGCCGCGGAATTGCTGCATATCGGGCAGGCTGTCATGTCTCTCGGTGGCACACTGGACTACTTCATCGATACGGTGTTCAATTACCCCACCCTGGCCGAGTGCTACAAGGCTGCTGCGTTCAACGGCATCAACCGGCTTGCCCGGGCGGCGGACTGAAACTGCTTTGAAGGGAGGGCGCATGAGCAGAACGATTGGCGTTGTCGTGTCCTCGAGAATTGTCGCGGGGCTCATCGAAGACTACAAATTGGTTGGGCCGCTGGGCACTTTTCCGGAGAACCCTGACGACCACGAAGCCTTGCTCGAACATCCCTTCGAGAGCCTTTGCAATTTGATCTGCGATCAGGTTCTGGCTCTTCATCCCGAAGGCAAATTCGATGCCATCGGGGTCGCCATTCCCGGCATCGTCCGCAACGGCATCTGCGAGGACTCTCCAAACCTGGCGCAATTGAAGGGTGCGAACGTCGCTGAATCGCTGGCAGCCATCTTCCAGTCGAAGGGGATCGTCGCGCCGCTGAAGACTCTGAATGATGCGGATGCCGTTGCCGCCGGGCTGGCTGTCACCCAAGGCCGGATGGATCGCCTGGTGCGGGTTTGGACCATCGGCAACGGGATCGGATTCGGCCGCTTTCCCTACGTCTCTGGCGTATGGGAAGGCGGTCACTCGGTAGTGACTCTCGATCCCAAAGAGACCTACTGCGGCTGCGGTGGCAGAGGACACCTGGAAGGCATCATGGGATATCGCGCCATGCGTTTGCGCTTTCTCGATATGGAGCCGGAGGAGGTGTTTGCTGCAGCCAAGAAAGGCGATGCTCGCTGCATGGACTTCGTGCGCCTTTGGCATCGAGGTCTGGGCGCTGCCACGGCCACGTCCATCCACCTGGGTGGCCCAGGCAGGTTTTATTACACCGGGCTGAATGTGCGCTTCCTGGATTTGAATCTGCTCAAAGAGTACTTATGGCAGATGGTGAAGATGAGCCCGTTGCAAAGCTATTCTCTTGAGGTAGTACCGGACGATCCCGAGGTTGCGGTAATCGGCGCGGCGGCCTCTGCGTTGTTGGCTCCTGCGCTTTAGACCGGGTGTGTGAGTACCGGGCAGAGAAACCGCAGGTCCCTCCACTTCGCTTCGCTCCCGATTCCTTGCTTCGGCGGCTAAATAGGCTGCGGAAAAACCTTGCTTTGTATCAGGGCACGACTTGAGTCGTGCCGTTGAAGCCCAAAAAAGATCTGGGCTCTAGCCCCTGGGTTTTAACCCCATGGCAGGGGCTACAAAGGCTGCGAAAATATTCGGCCCGGGCAAAAAGACGTACCTCAGGGGCTAAAGCCCGACGTTTTCTCAATCGTTTACGGCACGACTAAAGTCGTGCCCTGATACAAAACAGAGCTTTTGCGCAGCCCGTAAAGTTGTCCCCTGAGGGAAGTCGAGTTCTCACGCAGGCTCTAAAGGCCGACATACTCTCGTTTACGGCACGACTAAAGTCGTGCCCTGATACAAAGCAAGGTTTTTCGCAGCTTATTTAGCCGAAGCGGGAAATCCGGGGGAGCGTAGGGACCTGGGTTCCTCCGTGCAATCGGTGCTACCGGTAAACCCGCCCGCTTTACAATCTGCTGTTCACTGCGGGTTAGGAATAGCTACGCTGGTAGATACGCGAGAGGCGGTCGTGCCAGGAAAGGCGATCTGGGTCGAACAAAGCCCAGGCAAAGCCCAGACCCAGCGGAGCGACCGAAAGAAGCAAAAACCAGACACGCCTGCACATGGCCTTGCGCGTCGGGTTCTCGTCCTCAAAGGTGCACAATGCTATTTTCGCGTAGCGCATTCCCGGAGTGCCCTCGGCATACTTGAAGAACAAGTATTGGTAGAGCACGCAGAATCCTGCCAGCACTACGCCCCCGGCCAGCATCGCCGGTTTGCCCGTAGGTGGATGCGCCGTGCAGGCAACGAATACCAGCACGAACACAGAGAAGGCAGCTACGATCAAGGCCAGATCAAAAATCCCGGCCATGATCCGGTCCTCCAAGGGCGCGGTCTTGAGCGGTATCTGGGTCGTAAGCGACTCCCTTCGAGGTGAGTCCATAGGATCATTATCCAGCCGAATGGGAGACCAATTTGCCGGCACCTTGCCGACGCTTACCGTCTGCGAGATGCTTTCAGGCGCCACTTCAAAAATCTTGAGTTGATCCTTTTCCAGGCGCGAAATCTCACGCAGTGGGCCTTCCGCGAGGCGTGGACGCAATTTGCGTGCTGCGACCAACTCCCGAGGAAAATCGATAACATTGACCGCCAGCGGCTCCGCCACCGCGAATGCCGGCTCTTCCTCGATTCGCTCGGGCGCAGGTACCTTTCGTTCTTCAGCGAGCGATGCGCTCAAATATTCTGGAGAGGCGCAATCAGGCGAGGGTTGAGGAGCGATCGGAACATGGTCAACTTTTGCCGGTGCGGGGGTCGCTGCCTCTGCCCGAGTTCGCGCCTCCGCGGCTAATACCTCGCTGTAAGAAGGGGCATTGGCATACCGCTGGGCTACCTTAGCGGCCAGCAGAGCGGCACGGGAATCGGATTTGCGCCGCACATTTTCCAGACCCGGCAGGGCGATCTGCTCCTCTTTGTTGCGCAGCAACCTGCGGGTGCGGGTCGCCGCCAGACGCTCGCTCAGTTCGTTTTTCCATGCCGGCACAATGTCTGTGACGGTATGGGAAGGATTCTCTCCGACATTTGGCGAAGACGGACTCAATTCTGTTCTCCTCGAAAGTGCTACGTGTTGCGTGGCCCCGTGAAACCAAGAATGGGATCAGACACACCCGTGGTGGTGTGTGTCTTGTTCAAGCGACATGGGAGCGGAGGAAACAGAAACACGCTTCTTTCTTCATTGGCAAGCGCAATGAAGGCGAGAGAACGAGCCTGAATTAAACCAGAGCAGTGCGGGAATCAGGTACCTTGGGTACGAGCCATTTGCTATCCTAGCCTCGCCCCCGGTAATGAGAGTCCGCACCTTTTTGTTTATCACAGCGTTAACGCTGTGTCATCTCCAGCTTTGGCCGCAAGCGTTGACCAAGCAGTTTCCCTCGGCTTCCGGGCCATCGTCACTGCCTGACGCGCCTGATTATCCGATCGCTGAAGTGGTTGCCGCGCCGCCCGCGGGTGTCCCCGTGCGCATGGAAGCCCAGCAGCAAGAGAAGCATGGTGAAGTTTACCTGCTTAGGGGGGAGGTCAGGATTGAATACAAGGACTACGTTCTCACCGCCGATAAGGCCTCCTACAACGGGGAGACGGGCGACGCCGAGGCCGATGGCCATGTAAGGCTGCAGGGTGGGCGGAACAACGAGCTCATCCTTGCCGATCATGGCAAACTCAATTTTGATTTGGAAACCGGCCGTTTTGAAAACGTGACGGGAAGCGTTGGCCGTCAGCCCTCTGCCAGCAAGCGCAAGCTGGTGTACACCACTGCCAACCCATTTCTCTTTTCCGGCCGAGTGCTCATCAAGGAGGGCCCGGAACGCTACCAGATCATCCAGGGCACGATGACCTCGTGCTTGCTGCCTGACCCGGACTGGCAGATCCACTCTTCACTGATTTGGGTGAACTATGGACAAGCGCGGGCCAAGAACAGCTATTTCAGCCTGCTCGGCGTGCCCATTCTTTACCTGCCTTATGTCACCCATCCAGTGGACACCAATAACCGGGAAAGCGGTCTGCTGCTCCCCGTTTTCGGTACTTCTTCGACCAAGGGAACAATCCTCGGCGAATCGATTTACCTGGTGATCAACCGCAGCACCGACGCCACCTTTGGCACGCAATACTTCTCCAAGCGCGGTTGGTCACCCAGCGGCGACTTGCGCTATCGCGGGCGCGGCGAGGATTTTGTGAACACGCGCTTTACCGCTCTTTTCGACCGGGGACTGGCTCCCGACTATCTCGACCAGGGAGGCCAGGACGTCGTCTTCAGCGGCCGGCGCGACTTCGATCTGGATGAGCACCTGCGTGCGGTGGCCACGGGTGAATATCTGAGCTCCTATGTCTACCGCGAAGCATTCGCCGAGTCCTTCGCGCTGGCCGTCGCATCCCAGGTCACCTCTTCAGCATTCCTCACCCACAACGATGGCGGACGCTCGACCAGCTTGCACTTCGACCGCTATCAGAACTTCGAAGGCATTACCCAGGTGGGCAACACCTATGACACGCCGCAGATTCGCATTCTGCATGTGCCCAGTCTTGACTTCGACAGCATCGAGCGATCGATTCCCCGGGCGCCGGCGCGCTGGAGCGTGGACACATCCGCAGCGGGATTGAGCCGCAGTGAGCCAGGTTATAAAACCGGGGACATTGGACGCTTTGATTTTTACCCTCACCTGGCGCTGCCCCTCCACTTCGACGGCTGGACGCTGCGGCCCGAAGTAGCAGGGCGAGAAACCTACTACACCGAAAGCCAGATCCCCAGCAGCACCACGCCCTTGCACGGAAACGGGAGCGTGAATCGCGCCGATCTGGAGGCCAGCTTCGAGCTGCGGCCGCCGGTGCTGGTGCGGGATTTCAAGGCGCCCGCGCTGGAGCGCCTTTTCGGCACCGATCTGCGCCACACCATGGAGCCTGAGTTGCGCTACCGCTTTGTCCGCGGGGTCAATCATTTCTCTTCCATTCCCCGCTTCGACACCGTCGATGTGGAGAACGACACCAACGAGTTGGAGTACTCCCTCACCCAGAGACTCTTCTTCAAGCATTTGCATCCCAAGCCATGTAGCAGCGGGGAAGTGCCTGCGGCCATTAATGGGATCATCAATTTGCCCTATGACTACACCGAGTGCGGGGGCGATAGCGATGCGTGGATCACCTGGAAACTGGCGGCAAAATACTTCTTCGACCCGTACTTCGGGGGCGCCGCGGTTCCCTTCCGGCGCAACGTGCTTGCCTCCACGCTCGACCTCACCGGCGTGGCTTTTCTCGATGGTCCGCGCAACACCTCCCCGTTGATCTCGCGCTTCGATGTCCGCACCAGTGAACATATGGATCTGGAATGGGATGCGGACTACGATTTCAAGAACCACCGGCTGGACGCCAGCAACGTGTTTGTCGATTACCGGCGAGCGGGCGTGTTTGGGAGTCTCGGATATTCGACCCTTCAAGCCTTGAATGCGTCGTTCACTTCCAACCTGGCCAGCCAGGTAACGAAGTACAACCAGATACGTGTGCTGCTGGGGTATGGATCTCCCACCAAGCGCGGCTTGAGCGTCGCTGCGAACGCCGGCTATGACCTGGTTCAGGATGCATTGCAGTATGGCGGCATCCAGACCTCCTACAACTGGGATTGCTGTGGGCTTGCTGTCGAATACCGCCGCCTGGCCCTGGGCTCGGTGCGCAATGAGAATCAATACAGCTTCAACTTCACCCTGGCCGGGGTGGGCGCCGCGGGCAATTTGAAACATTCGGAACGAATCTTCTGATTCCCCCCGGAAAACGACACGATTTCAGGAGAAATGCTCTAATGGAGTGATGGAAAGGTGGTCTTCTTGTCTGTACGCCGTACCCTGGTTTGGTGCCTGCTAGTTACTCTGTCCGCAGGTTGCAAGGCGCAGAGTTCCTCCAGTAGCGCAGCAAATAACCCTTCTCCCGTCCCCACCCCGCAGCTGAACCGGAGAATAGAAGTCCTGGTGCGCTCGCAATTCGAAGTGCCCCCGAATGTCGACGTCGCGATCGGAGCGACCAGCAAAAGCGAATTTCCGGGGTTCGAAAACCTACCCATCACTTTTTCTGCTAAAGGCAAGCAAACGGTGGTGAATTTTCTTCTCTCCAGCGACGGCAACACGGTTGCGCGGCTGGAGAGGTTCGATATCAGTCACAGTCCATCGGACATGATCTCGACCCAGAACCGCCCTTTGCGGGGGACCCAGGACGCCAAAGTCACCATCGTCAATTTCGACGACCTGGAGTGTCCTTACTGCGCTCGTATGCATGAGCAGCTTTTTCCAGCGACCCTTGACCGCTACAAGGGCCTGATCAGGTTTTATTACAAGGACTACCCGCTGGTAGAAATCCATCCCTGGGCCATGCACGCCGCGGTCAACGCTAACTGCCTGGCAGAGCAGAGCGGGGAAGCTTACTGGCGGTTTGTGGATTATGTGCACAGCCACGGGGACGAGATCACCGGCCAGGCACATGACACCCAACAAGCGCCGAGGCTGGATAAGCTAACCCGCGAGGAGGGACAGCGGTCCAAGCTGGATGGGGCGAAACTTGATGTGTGCATCGCCAAACAGGATGAGGCCGCGGTCCGCGCTTCGATGAAGCAGGGCGACAGCTTGGGGGTGAACGGTACGCCGACATTATTCATCAACGGCGAACGCATCGCTGGGGCGCTGCCGCAAGCAGAGGTTTGGATCGCCATCGACCGGGCGCTGCGAGAAGCCGGTGTGCAGCCCCCTCCCCAGGTAGCGGAAACGACCAAGACACCTGCTCCGCAGTCCCCCAAGTAAAGACATGCAAGCGCGAGGAGAAAGACCATTGGAAACTTTTCTGGAACCAATCCGGGTGCGCTTTTTTTTAATAAGCATCCTGCTGGCGAGCAGCATTGTCGGGTGCAAGAAGAGCTACGGGCCCGATGTGGTGGCGACGGTCAATGGGCAACCGATCCAGGGCTCTGAAGTGGAGAAGCTATACCACGACAACCTGGGGAACAACAAGGAACAACCCAGCAAGGAGCAAGCAGAGGCTACGCGGCTCGGCATCCTGAAGTCATTGATTGACGATGAGATTGTGCAGCAAGCGGCGAAGAAAATGAGCCTGGTGGCCAGCGATGAAGAAGTGGACGCCAAGCAGGCGGAAATGAAGGCGCCTTACACCCAGGAAGAATGGGATAAGAAGCTGCAGGCTTCGGGCTTGTCCATCGACGAACTGCGGCTGCAGATTCGGCGCAACCTGACTGCGGAAAAGCTCTTGAACAAGGAAGTGAACTCGCGGATCAACATTACCGACGCAGACGTCTCAAGTTTCTATAACTCGAACAAGGCCCAGTTCAACTTCATCGAGCCGAAGTATGACATCGCTGACATCGTGGTGACTTCGCAGCCAACGAGGATGCAGCAAGGCGCCAATTTACAGAACAGCAAGGCCGGCAGCGACACCGAGGCGCGCAGGAAGATCGAGATGATCCACAATCGGCTGGAAAGCGGGGAAGATTTCGCGACCCTGGCCCAGAACCTTTCTGAGAACACCAATGACGCTAATAACGGTGGGAATATGGGGTTCATTCCGGAATCGAGCCTTCGCAGGCAGCCTCCGCCGATCTTTGCAGCGATTGCGAAACTTCAGCCGGGGCAGATCACGGAGGTCATTCCCTTGCTGGCGCCAGGCTCCACGTCTCCCGCGGGCTACGCGATCTACAAGCTCATAGAAAAGGAGCCGGCCGGGCAGCGCGAGCTCAACGATCCGCGGGTGCAACAAGACATTCGCCAGCAACTGCGTGACAGCCGCTCCCAGCTCCTAAGAGCCGCGTATTACGAAGTCATGCGCAACCAGACTCGCGTTGAGAACTTCTTGGCGGAACAGCTTTTCAAGAGTGGCGCGCAGTAGCCTCTGTGATTCGGCTTCATGGCGGATGGAATGAACGTGCTTTTGGGCTCTATCCCCGCCACCAATCGATCGGGTGCCCCATCCTTCGCGTTCTTTGCGAAGGGTGGGATACCACTGTTCTGCACCTGGAGCCCTTGCCCGCAAATTCTGCTTGTCCCACCCTTCGCAAAAAGCGCGAAGGATGGGGCACCCGATCGATTGGTGACGGGATAGAGCCCAAAGCGCCTGGTCAGAAAAGTGGTGTCTGGCGCCGGGGTAGGGGTAGGCCGAAGTGTTCGTAGGCCAGCCGGGTGGCCACACGTCCTCGCGGAGTGCGATCCAGAAAGCCGATCTGGATTAAGAAGGGCTCGTAGACCTCCTCCAGGGCGTCTTCTTCTTCTGCCAGGCTGGCAGCCAGGGTATTCAGTCCTACCGGGCCACCGTCATATTTCTCAATGATGGTCAGCAGCAATCGCCGGTCGAGGTCATCAAAGCCGTGGGCGTCCACCCCGTGGAGTTTCAAGGCAGCTTCTGCAATTGCACGATCAATGCTCCCAGTGCCTCGCACCTGGGCGTAGTCACGCACCCGCCGCAAGAGCCGGTTGGCGATGCGCGGTGTTCCCCGCGAACGCAAGGCGATCTCCGCGGCTCCTTCGCGATCAATCGGCACGTTCAAGACTTCTGCTGAACGCTCCACGATGTAGCGCAGCTCATCTTCGGTATAGAACTCGAGCCGCAGCAGAATTCCAAAGCGCGAGCGCAAGGGCGAAGAAAGCAGCCCCGGGCGCGTGGTGGCGGCAATGAACGTGAAGGGTTTAATTTCCATCACATGGGTGCGGGCCGCCGGGCCTTGGCCGATGATGATGTCCAGCTTGTAGTCTTCGAGCGCGGTGTAGAGCTTCTCTTCCAGCACCGGCTGCAAACGATGAATTTCGTCCAGAAACAAAACCTGGCGGTCTCGTAGATTGGTTAGGATCGCGGTCAAATCGCCCTGGATCTGCAGTGCGGGACCAGACGTCTGCTGAAAGCCCACATCCATCTCGTTGGCAATAATCGTTGCCAGCGTCGTTTTCCCCAGGCCCGGAGGCCCAAACAGCAGCACATGGTCCAATGCTTCGCCGCGTGACTTGGCAGCTTGGAGAGCGATTCCCAGCTGCTCCTTAGCCTTTTCCTGGCCGATGAACTCCCCCAGCCACTTGGGCCGCAGCTTCAGTTCGAACGAATTGTCGTCTTCTGCCCGATCAGCGGAAACCAGCCGCTCGGCGTCACTTCTACTAGCAGACATTGGGATCAGATTAGCAGCAAGGCAGGAGTGGAGGAAAAGTTCGTCGATAGCGTTAGACATGTAACGTAAGAGATCACGGGTATCACTAGTAAACGAGGTAAGCGAATCATGGTCAAAGTAAAGAAGCCGGCTAGAGGCTGGGCTTTCCAGCGGGTTATGACTCATCCAGGTGAGGTTCTGTCCGAGGAATTCCTGAAGCCACTCAAAATCAGCCAGCACAAGCTGGCGCTGGAAATCCGAGTCCCGGCGACCCGTATCGGTGAGATCGTGCACGGCCGCCGTGCCATCACTCCGGAAACTTCTCTTCGTTTGGCGCGCTACTTTGGAACCAGTCCCGAATTCTGGTTGAACCTTCAGCAGAATTTTGACTTGAGCAAAGTCGGAGCGGAGCAAGAGGCAAAAATTGCGCGGGAGGTCAGGGTGCACGCAGATTAGAGGTTTCGAGCAGTCGACGGCGCAGACTCGCTAGAATCATTGCATCTATGGTTTCGACTGCGGGGCTGGAACGGCTTCGGATTTTGCGTATCTTCGGAATTGTGCTGGCAACGGCGATTGCCTGCTTCTCTATTATTTATTTTTCCATACCCATCCAGGACACCCAGCAGGCGCAATTCGATGTGATTCTGGTTCTGGGCAATCCGGCGAAGGACGACGGATCGATCGGATCGGAAGCGAAATCGCGGTTACTGGAAGGAATTCGCCTGTACCGGGCGGGAGTTGCACCGCGCATGCTGCTTACAGGAGGCGCGGTCAAGAACGATTTCGTTGAGGCCCAGGTGATGATGCAGTTTGCCCGTTCCCAGGGTGTTCCCGCTTCCGCGCTGTTTACGGAAGGCCGATCGCGGAACACCATTCAAAGCGCGTTTTATGCCTACCAGCTGATGCAGGCGCACGACTGGACCTCTGCCTTGGTGGTCACATCTCCCACCCATATTCGCCGCGCCAGCCTGATCTTCAGCCACTATCCTCTTGCCTGGCGAATGGATTCCGCGCCCTGGCCAGCGGATTTTCCGCTTTGGAAGTGGCTCTGGTTCTGGACCAGCGAAATCGGATATACCAGCTACGGCAGAATCTTCGGCTTTCCTAATGCCGGGCAGTACTTGCCGCATACTCACTTCAGCATGCCTCGGCTCTAGAAAGCCGCCCTTCATGCCCAAGATTTCCGGCTTCCAATTCAACCGTCCGCAACAACTCGCAGCCCTGCTGTTGCTGCTGCTGCTGGCGCAGTGCCTGTGGGTATTCCACCACCAGACGCTCACTTCACGGGACTACGACTTCGCTCGCTGTGGCCGGGAAATGTGGGAGAAGCCAGACCCCCTGGCTGGTTACTTCACCAGCTGCGGCAACATCCAGGATGGCACGCTTGGGTACCGTATTGCCGGGCTCCCGCTCACGCTCGAGCGCGTCCTTGCCGGGCAGGCTGCGGACACGTCGACCTGGGAGATGCGCCACGAACTCGGTTACGTTCTGCTGCTGCTGCATAGCGGATTCATGCTCACTGGGATCGTCCTGGGGGCCGCGCTGTGGTGGGTTACGCGCCGTCTGTACGGCAACCATGGCGCATTCATCGCGCTGGCGTTGTACTGCTTTTCTCCCGCCGTGATCCACGCCTGTACCTACCCGAACAATGAGATTCTCACCGCGTTTGGACTTTTTGCCTCCCTCTACACCGCGATGGGCGTGGCGCATGCGATGCAAGGGCCGCCGCGTAAGTGGCGCTCACGGATTGTGCTCCTGACCCTGACGCTCGGGTTTACAGCGGCGTCGCACGTGGCCGCCTTCTTGTTGGCGCTGTTGTTGTCGATTGGCTTCATGGCCTACCTGGCGGTAGGCAGGCGCGCTTACATTATTCCCATCATGTTGGCAGCCAGCGTGGGAACCTTGCTGCTGCTGTTCGCTTGCTATGATTTCAGCCCGGAGGCTTTCAGCTATTTCTTCCGCAGCGGCGCGGGACGCATCTGGTTTTCCCTTGAGCCCGCACGTCACTGGTTTCTTAGCCTCCCCAATGCCGCCATCGCAGTAGCCGCTCTCACCTCTCTGCTGCTTTATCTACCCACGCGCCGATCGCGTTATTTCGGAAACACTGTCCCCCTGTTCTTGGCCCTGCTGTTCTTCACCCTAATCACTCCTGGCATTTCGAGCGAGCCGACCCTGTGGGCGCTCCCTTTTCTGCTCACTTTCATTGCCGGGGTGTTTGCGGATTTTCTGGAAACCCGCTACCGGCGCGTCTTTTTGGCGCTTGCCGGCTGCCTGTTGGCGCTAGAGGCAGCGATGAGCTTTCTCTCCCTGTTGTAAGACGCACAAATTATTCAAAGAAAAAGACTTAGAGTGGCCCTGGCGGCTTGCTGGGTGAGCCGGAAAGACGTATCATCAAAGTAGCCCTCGACCGCAGATTTATTCCCCGTCCAAGGCCCACCTTTCTATGGCAGACGATCAAAATCCTCAGCTCCCCCTAGGTCCCAACGGCAGCGACGGCAACCCGCCGGACGGCCCGGGAACTCGCATCATCCCCATCAATATTGAAGACGAGATGAAGCGGTCGTACCTCGACTACTCGATGTCAGTCATCATCGGCCGCGCGCTCCCTGATATTCGAGACGGCTTCAAGCCAGTCCACCGCAGAATTCTCTACACCATGCATGAGATGGGCCTCGAATTTAACAAGAAGTACGCCAAGTGCGCCAAGGTGGTCGGTCAGGCCATGGGTGTGTATCACCCGCACGGCGATTCAGCCATCTACGACACCATGGTGCGGCTGGCACAGCCGTTCAGCATGCGCTATCCCATGGTGGATGGCCAGGGCAATTTCGGCTCGGTGGACGGCGACCCGCCGGCGGCCATGCGTTACACCGAGGCGCGCATGACGCGCATTGCCGGGCAGATGTTGGCCGACATCGATCAGGATACGGTCGACTTTGTCCCCAATTACGACGAGAGCACCATGGAACCAACGGTGCTGCCAACACGCGTTCCCAATCTGATCGTCAACGGGTCGAATGGCATCGCGGTGGGCATGGCGACCAACATCCCACCTCACAACTTGAACGAAGTGATCAGCGCCACCATCGAGTTGGTCAAAAATCCGCAAGCGGGCCTGGCCGAAGTTTTACAGCACGTGCAGGGTCCGGACTTCCCCACCGGCGGCTTCATTTACGGCCGCAGCGGAATTGCCCAGGCTTACAAGACTGGCCGCGGACGCTTCCTGATGCGCGCCAAGGCGGCGATCGAACAGTTGAAGGGCGGCAGGCAGGCAATCATCGTTACCGAGATTCCCTACCAGGTCAACAAATCCAAACTGATCGAGCGCATTGCCGAACTGGTCAACGAGAAGATCATCACCGATATTTCCGAAGACGACTTCCGCGACGAGAGTGACCGCGACGGAATGCGCATCGTCATCGGGCTTAAGCGTGGCGCCGAAGCGCAGATCGTGTTGAACCAGCTCTACAAACACACCCAGATGCAGGAGAGTTTTTCCATGATTTTTCTCGCGGTGGTCAATGGCCAGCCGCGGGAACTCGCTTTGCATGACGCCATCCGCCACTTCATCAATCATCGGGTGGATGTGGTTCGCCGGCGCACGGCGTTCCTGCTCAAAAAGGCTCGCGAGCGCGAACACATTCTCGAGGGCTTGAAGATTGCCCTGGATAACATCGAGCAGGTCATTCGCATTATCCGTGCTTCCGGATCGCGCGCAGAAGCACGAGAAAACCTGCGTCGCTTTTCGCTTTCCAAAGATATTGTGATCAGGCTCGACACCGGGATCGTCACTGGTCCGGAGCGCGAGCCCGGCCTGACCTACCGGCAGATCGACGCGATCCTCGAATTGCAGTTGTATCGCCTGACCCAGCTTTCCACCGACGAAATCCTCAAGGAACTGGTCGATGTGCGCGAACGCATTGCCGAGTACGAATCCATTTTGGCCTCGGAGCCGAAGCTGCGCGGGGTGATCATCAAGGAGCTGGAGGCAGCGCGCAAGGAGTTTGGCGACGAGCGCCGTACCCAGATTCTGGACGAGACAGCGGAGCTGCAACTGGAAGACCTGATTGCGGACGAACAGGTCGCCGTCACTGTTTCTCATTCCGGTTATCTGAAGCGCACGCCGATCTCCATCTACCGCCAACAACGGCGTGGGGGAACAGGCCGGTTGGGCATGAAGACGCGGGAAGAGGACTTCGTCTCCCAGCTCATCGTCGACTCCACCCATGCGTATCTGCTTTGCTTTACCAACACCGGGCGCGTGTACTGGCTCAAGGTGTACGAGATTCCCGATATCGGGGCTGCAGGCAAGGGCAAGTCCATGGCCAGCCTGCTGAACCTGCAAGCGGGAGAGAGCGTGCGCACCATTCTGCCGGTTCGCAATCTGGAAGAAGAGGGCAAGTTCATTTTCTTTGCTACCCGCAAGGGCACGGTGAAGAAGACTCCGCTCAAAGACTTCAGCAATGTGATGGCTCGCGGCATCATTGCCATCGGCATCGACGACGATGATGAATTGATCGGCGCCTGCCGTACGGATGGCAACCAGATTATTTTCCTCGCCACCCATCTGGGTATGGCGATTCGTTTCGGTGAAAATGACGTGCGCTCCATGGGCCGGCCTGCTTATGGCGTCCGCGGCATCGATCTGGGCAAGGGCGACTACCTGGTCGGTCTGGCCGCTACCCCGCTGGAGCGCAAGAAGAATGGCGCCGGAGAGCATTCGCCCTCGCTCATCCTTTCCATCACCGAGCAGGGCTATGGCAAGCGCACGGATGTGGACGAGTACCGGTTGCAGACTCGTGGCGGCCGTGGCGTCATCAACGTGAAGACCACTTCTCGCAACGGCAAGGTGAGCGCAATCCTGCTGGTGGATGACAGCTCAGAGCTGATGGTGATCAGTCAATACGGCAAGATCATCCGCATTGATACCAAGACCATCCGCGCTGCCGGGCGGTCCACCCAAGGCGTCCGGCTGCTGCATCTTGAGGATGAAGACAAGGTGGCGGCGGCGGTGGTCATTCCGCCGGAAGAAGCGAAGACTGAACCGGAAAACGGAACGCTGCTGCAATAACCTGAAATAAAAGGAGGGGTACCGCGGGCGCGGTACCCCTCTCCAAGGCAGACGAACAGTCCTGCAAACTTAGAAGCCCCTGCTGGCAACCGTCTTCGGCTGTTTGGCCGATGCAGAATCATCGGTTGTTGCGTGGGAATTGCCACAATTGTCGACCTCGTTGCGGCCGTATTGGGGCTGCAGATAAAGAACGTATTGCTGGCCTACATACATGGCGAAGAAGCGAGGGCTGTTTTCGCTGAACACAGTCAGCTCGGTGTTGGCCTTCGCCTTACCGCGGATTTTGGCGTCGATGCGAACCGTATAGTTCACACCATCCAGAAAATCCCACGATTCCGCAACCGGTTGCGCTGCCGTTACCGTACCCACAACCACGGCAGATGCGATATGCATCTCCTTGCGTTCGCTGACACGTTCTGTCTTGCACTGGGAGAAAGCATGGGTAACACTCAGGCAGAGAATAAATGCAATAGCAAGCTTTTTCACAAACCCTCCTTAGGGGCTACAACTAAAATTTTTGCGGTACCACGTAAGTTGTATGTGTACTGCTTAAGTGGTAGATTGCCGTGTCCATCGGGGGATGGCAATTGTATTGTTTTGAATCGCCCTTACTTCGGAGGGACATTGCTGGCCGAAGGTAATGGAGGGTGGCAAGGTAGACGGATAAGTTCCGTGTTTGCAATGTATGCCACCAGGAATGTGGCAAATGGTGTGGCTGAGCACGGGCCAGGAAGGGAACAGCAGGATGGTACCTGGGTTTACACCAAGGTACTAGGACTGCTTATTAAGAAACTGTCACGGGTCCTTGTTGGTGGAGCAAGGCTGCTTATCGGTGGAATGCTTAGGGTTCTGCTTCGGTCGAGATGACAAAGGGTAAGGCTGTGCTCTTCCTGAAGGTCAGTTGCAGTAGAGAGAACCGCAGGTCCCTCCACTACGCTTCGCTCCGGTCGGGATGACAATTCTGCGGCGGG